>Ga0335085_10000381_pt1 | contig 128351 bp, 105 predicted proteins | sample Lox_Sample_45_FD_206712 | JGI IMG/M metagenome (GOLD analysis project Ga0335085, IMG submission 206712) | Soil microbial communities from Loxahatchee National Wildlife Refuge, Florida, United States - Lox_Sample_4.5 | ecosystem: Environmental > Terrestrial > Soil > Wetlands | place: USA...
AATGTATACGGCTTACGCCCTTGCCGTTGATCCTGCCGATTCTCACACCATCGCTGTGGCCCAGACATCCAATGAGTGCTGCTTCAACGTAGGTATCTTCTTCTATAAAGACAGCACGCAACTCCCTAATTACATCAACCAGATTATCGGCAGCCTCGTGTTCGGGGACGGATCGACTGCCTACACCTATCTCAACACCAACCTAACCCAGATCATCGTTGATTCCAATGGCGGTACCCTCGGCACTCAATGGTATGGTTTGGTCAATGGAAGCGCCATCGATTACGCTTCTGGTTTGATCTACAGCAACGGCGGCCAGGTCTTCAATCCGTCCACGGGACTGCTGGTCGGCACCTACGACGTAGGAAACAGTTGCTGTGGCAACAGCACCGCTCAAGTTCTGCCCGATCCTGCCATCAATCGCGTCTTCGCCGTGGGTGTGACACCGTTCTTCTCGGATTTTGGTATCACTACCTACGACCAGGCGAAATTCACGCCGATCGCTGTGGCTGACCTGTCTCAATTTAACGGGTTGCCTTCTCCGGCCTTGCAGTGGGGAAACGATGGCCTCGCGTTCACCGTGCAACCTTCATGCTGCAATACGCAGCCCCAGATGATTCTGGTTCAGAGTCCGGCGATGTTCGCCAAAGGAGCTTCGAATCGTACCCCGGCAACGCGATCTTTATCGCCGGCGAGCGTCGCTCACGGCAGTGGCAACCTGCTGGTTGCCGTTAAAGGAACGAACTTCGTCCCCGGCTCCCAGGTCACTTGGAACGGCATTTCCTTGTTTGCCGACTACGTTAGCGCAAAACAACTCAACCTGTACGTGCCCTCCAACTTGCTTGCCTCACCCGGCGCTGCTGATGTCATTGTGTTCAACCCGGCGCCACATGGAGGAACATCTGCATCGGTCCACTTCACCATTAATTGAGCAAAGCAAAATTACCACCGCTCTCGTACTCTTGCGGGGCGGTGGGATCAACTATCGGTGAACCTGAGTATTTCTAGGGCGATCGGTACGGCTCTAAGGTGTCAGGGGTTTCCCTTATCCTGTGTGCAAAGCTGTAATTCGTTCCAGTAGAAAGTGCGAAGAAACTCGGCGCGTCCAGACCGGACGCCCGCACAACAGTTTCGAACCAAAGCACCTTCAGTGCACCGGCCCGCTCCACGGATCGCTCAACGCAATCAACTGCCCCGGCGGATAATCCGCCGCAGTCAGCGGAATCCCCGCATTCTGCGCCACGATCGTCAGTACTTGGCCGCTACGGACCCCTTGAATGGTCAGGCTCTGGTTCTCCACCGAGACCACCCGGTACTCCTCGTCAAAGATGCCAGACTGCTGATAATCCATACCGCAATGTGATGCCACTACCCCAACCCAAGGCTTCACGCTAATTTTTACAAAATTTCTATTACAAACCTTGACAATCAATAACGGTTCTAATTCTCAGGCCAGACGAGCTGTTGACAATCGAGCTTCCATTCGCGACCTTCGCTCAATAGGGGTTTTACCGGCACGATCTGCTGGCGCCCGGTATGGACCGCACGACATCGCATGGTGGATATCCGATAGCGAAAGATGTATAAGAGGCCGGCAGCCACAGTTGTTATGAGGGCGGCCGAATTTACCACAAGCGCAAGGCATCCCCACCGTCCCACTTCTTTCACAATCGGATTCGAGACGGAATCCGGCAGACGACGCTGGGGATCCGAGTCAAAGAGCAGCCGTGTTCAAATGCAAACTGGAGTTCCTATGAAGAATGATCATGCTTTTCATTTCAAAGTCAATCGGCGGCATTGGTTGAAACTTGGTGTCAGCTCGATCGTAGGCGGGAGGTTGGCCGACACGTTGTTAAACGCGCAGTCAGTGACTCCGAGCTGCGCCCCTGCCATTCCACAAAATCACGAACCGTCCAACGGTGGCGCATGTCCATATCCCATTCCGTGGCTCGACAAGAATGGAAACCACAATCAACCCGCCGCGCCCAACGTAGAACTCTCCAGCATCTTTCACTTCAAAGGAAAGTTGGCGCGCTGCAGCGGCTTCCACGGGATGGGTACGGATAACAAAGGCAACCGGCTCACCTGGGGAACGCCCACCACCGACTACAGCTACATGGCCGGCGAATACTGGGCCGCCCGGCAGCCTCACGAAGGAATATTCGCCCATACATGACTGACCGTCTTCCGCGGATCGGCGATCCCCGCAAATCAGATTCACGATTTTCACTCCCCAATTTCTCCGGAAGGCCTGTATTGGGTGACTCCGGTTCCGTCCGCCGGCTTGACCTTCAGCGCTGACGGCAAGGTTGCGACCCTGCAGATGACGAATGTGCCCATCATCAATCAACCGCGTTGGCCGGCAATGGATGCCGAAAGCACCCCTGCATTTCTCGGTTTCAAATTGATCTTTAGAACCGGCGACGAAGCCGTGCTGTACGAAGATCCGATGCGTCAGTACCGCTTCAGGGGTTTTAAAGCCGTGGCACAACTGGAAGCCGAAGTTCGAGTGCCATCGATCGACTTCACTTTCAAAACAGACCCGCTAGAGACTTCCAAAGCCGATTTCGCCGTCATCGGCACCGAAGTGAACGGCAAGTATTACTGATGAATCGGCTGACTGCCGGTGCCCGACCTTCTGCTTGTTCCAAGGGCAGGAATAATGCTGCGAGCAGGAATAATGCTGCCGATACGATGAATCGTTAGGCCCGACACAGCGCAATCTACTGCGTAGCCGCGGCCTTCAGAATGTTCGCAATTCTCTCCTCCAGCTTCTGCGCCTCGTCGTTCCGACCCAGCTTCCGCCACGCATTGGCTTCGGCCATCAGAGAATCTTTCAGTACGGGATTGTTAGCACCCTCGTTCTTCTCCATCATCCCGTTCACTCGATGCCAACAAGGCTGGGACTTCTCAGGCTTCCCCCACCGGTCATACATATCACAGAGCCCCCACAGCGGAAACAGCGTCACATTGCCGTCCGGCCCGTCCACAACTTCTTCGGCCTTTAGTGCTCGCAACAGATAGGGCTCGGCCTTGTCCCATTGACTCTGCACTTCATACAACCCCGCCAACGCCATCAGGCTTTGAGATGTCTGACCGCTATTCTCGCCCAATGAGTTTAGATTGATCTGCAGTGCGCGAGAGAAATAGCTCTCCGCCTCAACGTATTTCTTCAGTCCGGCGGCAATGCTCCCCAGAAATCGCAGTGGCTCCGTCAACCGCGGGGACCCCGGCCCAAATGTCTTCTCAATGAGCGTCATTTCCTGATGAAATGCAGCCTCTGCATCCTCGTACTTTTGCTGCATTGCATACGCATTTCCCAACTTACCGAGTGCGACCATTGTGTACTCGTTCCCAGGCGGCAAGGTCTGCGCTAGTTCCACGGCTTGCTTAAAGTACTTCTCGGATTCTTCTCCATGCCGCTCACGCATCTCTGCATCACCACCGGCAATTGCCTCTTCCACCTTCTGTAGGGTTCCGGCTGAAGAATCGAGGATCGCCACTCGTTTTTCCAGCTCCGCAGCCTCGTCCTTCTTTCCTGCTGCTCGCAAGGTGACCAAATGATCACCAAATCGTGCCTTCGCCTCCGTGTACTGTTTCTTGGGATCGATTTCGTACTCAATCACGATCTCTCCGGGCAGTGCTTTGCTCTTTCGGATCTCGTCGGCGGCTGCTCCCTTCCGGTACTGCTCTAGCGCTCCTACCCAGTCACCTTTCTTCTCCAGTTCCAAACCAATCTCTGTCATCACGTGGCCCTGCCTCGGGTCCAGGGCCAATGCTTCTTTGAATTCGGCGATCGCCAACTCACCCTGTCCGTTCCCAGCCAGCGCTTTTCCGTAGAGTTCGTGGATCTCCCAATTGCTCTGCTCAGCCGCTTCCGCATTCTTGAATTCAGCCGCAGCCCCAGCAAAGTCTTTTTTGTCCTCGAGCAGCAACTTCCCGGCGCTCTTGAACGCGTCCGAATCACTCCCATCCATCTGCTCCGCGATCCGATACTCCACGAGCGCCGCATCGTAATTTTTCTGTTTCTCCTCGATGTCACCCAGCCCGACATGTGGACGCGGATCCGCAGGATCGAGCTTCATCGCCTTGCGGTATTCTTCTTCTCCCGCCTTCAGATCGTTTACCCAGACTAAGTCGTTGCCGAGGCACACATGGCAGATTTCGAAATTCGGAAACCTCGCTTCCATTTCGCGGAAATGCTTGATGGCAGTCCGTGGTTCCTGTCGTGACAGCGCTACCCCAAGGTTGTGCCAGTACTCGGGACTATCCGGACACAACCGTTTGGCATCACGAAACTCCGCAATCGCTCCCCTCACATTCCCCACTTCCAGATACGTATTGCCGAGGTTGTAATGCGCCAGCGGATAGTCGGGATCGAGCGCAATCGCCTTTTTGTATTCCTCGATCGCCGCTTTATCGTTCCCCATCCGCTCGTACACAAGTCCAAGTCCCGAACGCGCGCCTGCATAATCCGGTTTGATTCTCAATGCTTCTTTGAACTCCGGGATCGCTGCATCGAAGTTGCGCAAGCGGCTGAGTACGAGCCCGGCGTTCATGTGCGCCTCGGCATCCTGCGGATCTTCAGCAATCACAGTCTTCGCTTGGTTGAAAGCCGCCTCATCATCTTGCAGGCGGTAGAGAACATAGGCAGCCTTGTCGCGGACCTCCGGAAAATCCGGATCCTTCTGCATGATCTCGTCATACACCGCCGCCGAACTCTCGAACTGCACTCTCAGTTGCAGTACCTCTGCCATCACAAACCCGGTTTCCATCCGCGCGAAGCTCGAGTCGAGCGCCTCACTCAGCTTCGTTGATGCCTCGTCATACTTTCTCTGCCTGATCAATACGGCCGCATCACTCAGCTTGCCCAATAACTCCATGTCCGGCTTTACCGAGTCGTGCTCGTCGACTCTTGCACTCTTCAAAGCGGCAATCACCCCGCCATCCGCGCCCGCCTTCTTCATAAGTCCAAGAAACGCGTCGTCCGGATGGAAATTCAATCCCCGCGTCGCGATGTCATGCGCAATGTTTTCCTGCAACGCGCCGCCAGCCTCGATCGCCATCACCTCGCTGGCGCGCAAGGGACGTGGTGAATTCTGCGTGGCGGCACTCCGAAGAAAAGTGGAAGTCAATAGAACAAGAACGAAGACGGGCAGGCGCACACCAATACGCGACATGAAGCCTCCGGTGGGATGACCTCAGATCCTATCTCCCGCCGGATCTCATTTCCCGTTACCTTCGTACACACACGAACGATGATGACTGTCTCGGTCCCTCAATCGATCTGAATCCGCTGTTGTTTTCACACTTCCCGGACTAGTCCTCACCGAGCCTGCCCTAAGGCGAATGAGGAAGGGATCCCCATAGACTCCGCAAAGGCTCCGCTGCTCTCACACTCGGCCGCATGAACCGAAGAGCTACACCCTCGTAACTTTCCCCGTCACCCGCATGTCCATATCCTCAAGAGTATTTCGCGGGAGAGGCCAATATCATGAACATCTTCTCCGCCATCCTTCTCTCATTTCTCCCAAAGCGCTATCGCGACCACTTCACGCATTTCGCGATCCCCGATGGAGCTGTTGTCACCAGTGGGTTCCTGCAAGCGTTCCTAAGCCTCGGCTTGCTCTTCACCGACTATCACGCCTTCATGACCGCTCGCCTGGCCTCAATTCCTGTCGAAACCATGGAGAAGGTCGCCGAGAAGGGTGGAGAGTCGGCAGTCATGGGCTTTGGCGGCTTCTTCATGATGGAGTACATGCTCCGCCTGACGCCGGTTCTCCTTATTTATTTCCTGCTAGAAGGGCTGGTACGTGTCATCGCTTCCATCGCTGCTGGCGAAGCCGTCCCAACGTTGCCGTTGAAGTTGATCGAAGTCGCAGACGCCCATCTCAGCGCAAAGAACCACGAAAAAAAGATGGGCGCCAGAATCCGTGATGAAGTTCAGCTCGACGCCAATGGACACGACCTGCAGATTGCCAGTTGCCGCCCCAAGCCGTGGACAAGGCTCACCGCGATCTCTCATGAAGGTCAGTTTTACGAGCTTGTCTTGGAAAGCAAAGCGACGGCGCCGCGCCCCTTCGTTTACATCCTCCGCAAAAAGCCGCCCACAGCCGTCATCCGCGGCATCTACCCCTACGACCCGGACGAGGTCCTCGAGCAGAAATAGCTGGACTTTTCACGAGTTGTCATCGGGGCACCGGCGAAGCCAGCGCTTGTCGTTGCGCCTAAAGTGTTAAAAGGTCAATTGACCGAGATCCGCAACGGGGAACCTGCCCGGAAGGGCAACTGAAAATAGCCCGGCGTTTCTAACGCCGGATAACGCCGTCAAAGAGCGAATGCATCCCGGAGGGATGCCGGAGGGATGCTTGATCCTTCTTGGAGCGCCAATCGCGGGAAGTTGGCGGACGCGGGTGCGACGCGACATTTGCCGACGGTCTCGAATCTGCCTCTTCGCCATCCGCCGGATTAGGCCTCAGCCTTAACTCTCGGCCTCCACAAACCAAACCCAGCCATGCAATAAAGCACGACCGCAATCAACAAAAGAGCGCGCAGACCAAACGTAAGCGAGAGATTTTCCAGCAGTCCTCCGGTCACCGCGCCCAATACATTTGCGTTCAGAGCCGCGCTCGGAGAAGGCGCATCCTTGAACGTCGATGAAAAAAGGACGCCGGCGAACACAACAGGGATGGAGAATACACAGATCGCTATGATCCCCAATGCAGTCGAAGGAACCGCGATTCGATCAAACGGAAACCAGTAGGCGAAAACCAGCGATGCCACCAGGCCTGCCCAGATCCACGGTTTCGGTGCCAGCTGTTTTCTTTCGACGATTACGTTGGCCAAGAGCAACGCGATCAATAATGCCGAGATCGCAATTCCATTTACCTGCCAGATGGTTCCAAAGAACAACGCAATTCGGCTGATAATCTGCGTCTCTAGCAACAGGAATCCAGCACCCATGCTGAAGAAAAACAGGAAGAATCGGGACGGAGCTCCAGTCGTTCGCCGGACCGATGCGTAAAAAGCTAGAGCGACCAGGATGACCAGCAGCCCGACGGAATAATAGATACGCGGAATTCGATGATCCCTCTGGTATAAGTACGGCCAGTCATCGGTTGTAACCGGCACGGCCGCTTGACTAAAGGAGGCAGGGTTCGCATTGACGAACTCTGCAAGCTTCCGATCTGTTGAGAGAACATCGCGAATCCGATTGTTGCGAGAAGCGACAAAACATGTCGCTCCGCCCGAGTAGTCGGGCTCAGCTCTGAAGACCAGCGTTGGCGGTGTGAGTGCCTGATCCAAAATCTCGCGTAATCTGGCCCCCATCCAATCCCGCTCCACTCTGAACTTTACAAAAATGATTCCTTCGGGCGTCAAAAGTTGAGCCGCCTCGTGAAACGCCTCTTGGGTGTAGACGAAATTGTCGATTCGCACGTTCGCAAAATCCGAAAACTGCACGTGGGAATCGAGCAAGCCGAAAAGAATCAAGTCGTAATGCTGGTCCGTCCGCTTCAGAAAGTTTCTCGCATCGGTGAGATGCACTCTCACCCGCGGAGAGTCGTAAGGGTGTTCTGGATGCTCGCGCTTTCCTAGACCAATGATTGCCGGATCGATTTCTACTGCATCAACGCTGCTGGCGCCGTTCCGCAGGGCTCCGGCGACGTCATTGCCGGTTCCAGAGCCCACGACCAGAACCTTTGGAGACGGTACGGCAAATTGAAATGGGACATTGTAGCGGGTGTAATCCGATTCAGATCCCAACTCCGGGTTGCGGGCAAGAAACTCCGGTGAAAGGTTCAGTGTCTCCTGGTAAAAAGTGTGGTTGATCTGAAGAAAACCTCCTCGCAGCTCTCCCTTCGGCGTGTATTCGCGTCTGTATTGGATTTGTTGGTAGGGTGTCCAGTGGATTTGAGTATCTTGTTGCGTCGGATCTTGTACGAGTAGCGCCAGCGGCACCAGCAGGCTCGCGACGAAAATTCCGTGCTTACGGTCACTCTGAAGAACCGCGAATCCCAGCAACACAACGCCCATCCAAATCACTGGCGGGAACATCCAGCTGCTTACGAGAAAAAAGATCGCGACTCCGATCAGGCTTCCAAATAGATTGAGCGAATAGCCGTGCAGCGGTCTGGCAGCATGGTCGATTTGTTGGCTGACAATCTGCCCCAGGGGGATAAACACCAAAACAATCAACACGAAGATACAGCCGGAAAAAGCTGCAGCTGCGAGGAAATATCCCCATCCGATCGCTCTTGGCGCGCTCCAGACTGCACTGTCGCTTGCCCCTCCTAGAATGCGAGAAAACATTGTCGGCATGAATCCTTCATTCCATGGAATGCGCACCAGCAACAGGACGCATAGAAAGGCCTTAAGCGCTGACGACCACCGGACTCTCTGTCCCGCCAGAGCACATCCCAGTCCGAAACCAAGGAAACACAGCAGCAGGGCAAGATTCTTGAAATATGCGAAGATCCATAACTCCACCGCGATCCAACGTATCAACGCCAACTCGGCAAATAACGTCAGAAAACTCGCCAGCAAGAGTTGCCATGCGTTCCAATCCAGGCCCCTCTTGTTCAGCGAGATCGGCGGGGTCTTCGCGTGTCGCTGCGCAACCCACTCGATGATGCGTGCGACAACCAAAAGAGCAGCTGCCGCAAGAAAGGGAATGGTTCGAGAGCTCATTGTGGGTAAGCAGAATTGAAACACGTTATCTTACGACGAGCGGGCCGAATTCGGGAGAGCCCGCCTACCCGCCATCTGTTTCCCCTGTGTTCCTGTGTGCCCCCTGTGGTGAAGGATGTTGAAGTTGCTCCGCCCGCTCTACAATCGAGACTGGATGGACACAGTCCGCATAACCGAACTGTTAGAGCCCTACGTAGGCGTGGCCAACGGCCAACGACTAACGACCAATGACTTACAAAGTATATCGATATATATCGATCTATTAAATCGCTGGAACTCCCGCACTAACCTCACCGCAATCCGCAACGAAGAAGAAATCGTAACCCGCCACTTCGGCGAAAGCCTCTTCGCCGCCCGCCAGTTGTTTCCCCTGTGTTCCTCTGTGCCCACCGTGGTGAAGGGTGTTGAAGTTGCCGACATCGGCTCAGGCGCCGGCTTCCCAGGCGTCCCCATCAAACTCTGGGCCCCTGAGATCTCCCTCACCCTGATCGAGTCGAATCACAAGAAAGCCACCTTTCTTCGTGAGGTCGCCCGTGCCCTTACATTGACGGATATCAATATAATAAATGTCCGCGCAGAAGCCCTGGCCGGCGAGACGTTCGACGTCGTCACCCTCCGCGCCGTCGAGCGCTTCGACGCCACTCTTTCCATCGCCGCCCGGCTTGTAGCCCCCGGTGGTCGCCTGACTCTACTGATCGGCTCTGCCCAATACGGATCCGCCCAGGCAGTGCTCCCCACCTTCACTTGGCAGGACCCAGTTCCAATTCCACGTTCTGAGTCCAGGATCGTAGCCCTCGGTAGCCGTCCCGAGTAGCTAAACAGCGGTGATCCGAAATGAATAGGCGGCACGTAAGCAATAAAAGTGGGAAAATAATCAATAAAAACAGCGATAAATAGTTAACATATTACTATAAATAAACAAAAGTGGTAAATATGTGCATAGTGTTGCAAAATGCAACACTGTGGCAAAAGTTTTCCACAGTGTTCCTGCAGGAACACTTCTCCAATTTCTGCACGCTCCCCCCTTAAGGATTGCAAGAAATGTTCCTGCAGGAACATTTCTTAGATTCTCTAACGCAACACGCACGTAGAACCTCTCGTCATTTCAGATAAGCTATCTCTCACGCCATACTACCCTCTGAAAGGCTAGCCATCGAATGCAGCAATGAAAACCTAATTCGCTCAAGTGTTCCTGCAGGAACACTCGACTGATCAGAGCGTATGTTGTCAGAATGTTCCTGCAGGAACATTGGACGCGTTTTGCACATCAATTCACTTACTTGCACAGCACTTCTTGATTGAAATTGAGTTATGAACAGAAGTATCCTGCCAATGCTCTAGCTTCTCCTTACAATTCAAATGGGACGTGTAATCGCGGTTGCCAACCAGAAGGGTGGCGTCGGCAAGACTACGACCGCCATCAACTTGGCCGCTTCCTTCGCGGCTGCTGAAGTCAACACGCTGCTGGTCGACTGCGATCCGCAATCGAATGCCACCAGCGGCATGGGCTTCGTCAAGGATCCTGAGCGCGTCAACTCCTATCATCTCTTGATGGGTGCGGCCACAGGCGAAGAGGCACTGCTCACTACAGAGCTCGATCAGCTATGGCTCATTCCATCGCACAAGAATCTGATTGGGGCAAACCTTGAACTGGTTGATGCTGATGGGCGCGAGTTCAGGATGCGTGAGGCGCTCGCGCCTCTGCGCGATCGCTTTCAGTTCATCGTGCTTGACTGTCCGCCTGCTCTTGACCTGCTTACGCTGAACGCGCTGGTTGCTGCTGATGCTGTGCTGATTCCAATGCAGGCAGAATACTTTGCGCTTGAAGGAATCAGTGAGCTGCTTGATACGATCGAGCGCATACGAGGCAGCTTCAATCCTGAATTAGGTGTTGAAGGTGTAGTGCTCACGATGCTTGATGAGCGCACGAACCTGGCGCAGCAAGTGATGGCTGAGTTGAAGAACTACTTTGGTGACAAGCTGTGCAAGGCTACTGTGCCGCGAAACATCAGGCTGGCTGAGGCGCCAAGCCATGGCAAACCGGCGCTGATGTACGATCCACGATCGAAAGGCGCTGAGAGCTACATACGGCTCGCCAAGGAGCTGATTGAACGGTCTGCTGGCTTCGGGCTTCAGGCTTCGGAACCACTTACCACAGAGGGCACAGAGGAACACAGAGAGGATGGCGTGCAGCAGATGCCGGGTGCGGAGGAGATGGATAAGACGGCCTAGTATATTGATTGACATCGATGTATTAGATTGATGGATGTCTATATATCGCTTGATCGCTCTCCTCGCATGCAGAAGGGCACTTTGGCGGAGAGCATCCAATTTGGCAACAGGAGAGGCGCAGCGGGCAGGGATCCTTCGACTGCGTTGCCGCACATTTCGTGCGCAGCAACTTCGCTCAGGATGACATTTCTTTGGGGTGTGTGGACTAGGGATAACAAATGACAACTTCTACTGCTGAGAATTTGGCGGGGCATTCCGACAAGGATAAAGACAAAGAGAAGATGGAGAAGCGGCGGGCCTTGGGCCGCGGGCTGGCTTCGTTGCTGCCAGGGCCGCGGGTGGTGCCGGGCGTGGGTGCTCCGGGCCAGCGTGGCGCAGTTGTGGGCGGACCGCAGGTTCCTCCCTCCGGTCGGAATGACAGCGCTTCGGCAACTCCTACGACGACCACCGGGGCTGAAGCCCCTGCGCCTATCTCGACGCCTGACGCGGCCCTTAAGGGCCGCTCTTCCACGGAGCCGGATACGGTTTCGCTCCACGAGAGTGCAGCTGTGATTGAGCCCACTGCGACTTCTGCGGATTCTGGTGTGCCATCCGACAGCACGCGGGCGGGGGCGCCCGCGCCACACGCGACCGAACCACAGCTGCATTCTGCGGGATCGCACTACGAGGTGGCTTATTCGGATCCGGCTGGAGATTTGGTTGGGCGTCCTGCGACGGACCCGCGAGGGTTTCAGCCTCCTTACGACTCGACTGCTGGGGATGGCACGCTGACTATCAACGCGCAGGCGGAGACTCGCGTTCCCTCGAATCTCGTGATCAATCTGGCGATTGCGAACATCGACAAGAATCCGTTTCAGACTCGGTATGTGGAAGATGACGACGCTCTGCTGGAACTGGCGGAGTCGATCAAAGCGAATGGGGTGGTACAGCCGATTGTGGTGCGTCCGGCGGAGGAAGAGGGACGGTTCGTCCTGATACTGGGCGAGCGACGGTTGCATGCGTCGAAGAAAGCTGGGATGACCCGCATTCCGGCGCTGGTGCGGCGAGTGTCAGACCAGCAAGCTGCAGAGATGACGATAGTCGAAAACCTGCAGCGCGAGGATCTGAGTCCGCTGGAGCAGGCGGAAGCGTTTCGAGTTTTGAGCAATCAATTCGCGATGACGCAGCAGCAGATTGCGGAGCGCGTGGGATTGTCGCGCGTTTCGGTAGCGAACTACATGCGGCTGCTGAAGCTGCCCCGCGAAGTGATGCAGATGCTCGCAGAGAAGCGTCTGACTTTCGGGCAGGCGAAGGAACTTCTGAAGCTGGGCGAGAATGACCGGATCGCGGAAGCCGCGCTGTATGCGGTGAAGAAGGGGATGAATATCGAGCAGATCGAGATGCTCGTGTTGCGGATGGATGGCTTGCTGGATCCGTTGCCCGACATGCCGGGTGTGAGCAAAGAGAAGAAGACCGGCGGGGCGAGGTGGGTGGACCCGAATGTGCGATCTGCCCAGATGGATCTGGAGAGGATGCTCGGAGTGAGGGTGCGCATTCGGGATCGGAAGGGGAAGGGGAAAATCGTGATTGAGTATTCGACCGTGGATGATTACGAGAGAGTGGTGGAGATGTTGCGCGGGAAAAAGTAGGTAGTCCTGAGTCGTGAGTCCCGAGTTGTGAGCGAGGCGGCCTTTTGGCTGCCTTTTTTTGCGGGATCAAGATGGTTACGGGGTGGAGTATTGGGACAATTTTCGGGTTAGTTTGTCCCAGCTGACTATCAAATTCGGCTGATTCGGGTTGAGTTAGTGGGATGAGTCGAGCTTCTTTTTGGCCGCACGGAGAAAAATCTTCAACCCCAGGGAACACAGGATTTCACAGGGTTACGGCAAGATACTTATTCCTGAGTCGTCAGTCCCGAGTCGTGGGCGGAGAGCCGGTCGGAGACCTTTCTCTTTTGGGGCATCTAGTTCGTTACTGAGTGGAAAGGAAAGCGGATTTCGTATTCCCTCCGCGGCCTCAGTTGTCTCTTTTCTGTCAGTCTTGGGTCGATGGTGGGAGGAACTTTGCATTTTTCGCGAAAACGACTCAATGACGGCACGGCGAGTGTGCGATATTCAGTGCCAGTTTGCACTGGGACCAATGCGGAGGACCTCGGGAATCAAAGTGATTACGAGGTGGTACATACCCCACGGAAGTAGATGAGAATCCCTGCAGGATGCGCTTAAAACCCGTGAGGATCCTCGCCAAGTGGGAAGAATGAATATGTTAACCATTTAGATTCCTCTTTTGACACTCACGAACAGAGAAGCAAAACCCCTTCAACCACGAGGGGCACGAAGGCGCACGAAGGAAGGCACGACAGATTGCTCCCGTCTGCCTGGACACGGGGTTAGTGCTGGTTTTTGAGAACTAGTTCCTGACGGAGCGTGTAAGCGCTGACATCCAGGTGATCGAAGTCTTTCAGGAGGTCGAGGGAGACTTGATCGGACTGGTGATCGCCAGAGAGCAGAGTCACTACAACCGTCTTTGGTTTGCGCTCGCACTTGGCGTGGATACCTTTGAATAGGGGTTTGCTGCTCTGGGTGAGGAATTCGATCGGGATCCGGAAAGCGTTGTTCTCAAGATTTGTTTCGGCTGATTCGCCCGGCTGTTTGGGATAGAGAAGTTGCACTTGAATCCTGGAGTTCGATTGCGGATTTTCTACGCGCCCGCGAACCATGACGGTGTTGACGGGGCATTGGGCGAGGGCGACGGGAACGCAGACTGAAATGCAGAACAGAGGAATGAATAGGATGCGCGAGGACATGAGAACCGGCCCTCCGTATCGATGATTGTATTCCTTTGCTGGATGGCTCGGACGATGACTTCCCGGTGGTATTGACCAAAACCCTTTAACCACCAAGGGCACGAAGGTACACGAAGGAAAAGCCCGCGCCGACGCACACAGAGTCCTTCGACTGTGCTGCGAATCGCTTCGTTTGCGGCTTCGTTTCGGATGACAGATTTGGAATATGGGCGGATGTGAGCGCGAGACGCGCTCCCGACAGCCGGCGGGTCGCCGGCGCTACGATGTCGCGACTGTTAGGTCGAACGTATTCGGACTGCCGAGTTGGAGGATGAATCCTTCGGCTTTCTTCGTGCCGGCCTGGAATCCGCGGAAGTTCGCTACTGTGTCCTGGAGCGGGTAGTAGAAATCGGGAGTCTGGCTGGCGTGCGCGTAGCAGGCGGCTTTCTTTGTATCGGCTACTTGGGTGATGTCGACATAGTGTGTAGGCGCGGGGAACTGGACGGTGTCTTCCCCGTCGGAGACTTCGAAGTAGTAAAGAGCGAAGCGGTGCTTGAGCTGCTTCCAGGATTCGAAGGTGAGGTTGGCGATGGCGCGGTGGTCGGGATGGTTGTCGATGGGCCAGTGGGTGAAGACGGCGTCGGGACTTTCAACTTCGAGGATCTTCTGGAAGGACTGGTAGTGATCGTTGTCGACGATGGCGTGTCCGTTCTTTTGGTTGGCGTAGGCGGGACGGGCTTTGAGGATCTCGCAGGCGCGTTTGGCTTCGGCGATGCGAATGTCGGCGGAAGTTTCCCAGGCGCCGTCGTTGAGGTAGAGGAGGGTGACGTCGTGACCGGCGGAGGTGAGGCGGGCGATGGTGCCTCCGGCGGCGTATTCGGGATCGCCGGGATGGCCACCTGTGACTACAATTTTGTATTTACGTTTTTCCTGGGCTAGGGTTGTGGTGGCGGCGGCAGCGGTGAGGGGGATGGCTTTTAGGAGGTCGCGTCGGTTCATTCTGAGTCCCTGGGTTTGGTCGAGGAGAGTGTATCGCGCCACGGGGGCTAAGGCCCCTTCTATTTGGAGGCTTGAACGCGGCGCTGAAGCGCCGCTCTTCCACGGAGGCGCCTGCGATCGAGATGAGGTTGTCGGAGAGGGATAAGACAGCGGATTCCACCTTCGTCGCTGTGCGACTCGTCGGAATGACAGAGACATTGTTAGATCTGAAACTCTGGAGACAGCGCCCAGAGTTGAGGTCACAAGTCAAAAGTCCCTACTCCTGGCGCAAACTGCGCGGCAGAAATGGGCGTCCATTCGTGGTTGGTTTCCTCACTGCGATCATCGGCGTATAGTGCGGGCTGTGTGAATCAGGGCTCACTGCGCTCGGACGCGGGGGGGTGGTGCCCGCGCCACAGTAGTACGACACATCTATGCGAAGACGAGAGTTCATTCAGATGACGGCGGTCGCGGGAGTTGCGGCTGCGGGGAGTTCTGCGTTTGCGGAGCTTCCCGTTGATGCTGAGGATTCGTTTTCTTCAAGACAGGAAAAGCGTCGGAAGGAGCTTTGGGGAGTGCTGGGGGATTTGCCTTGGAATCACAAGCCCGGGCCGCCGCGGGTTATCGGGACGGAGGATCACGATACTTACACGCTTGAGCGGCTGGTGCTTGATTTGAATGGAGTCGAGGCGGTGCCTGCCATTTTGCTGCTTCCGAAGAAGCGTCGAGAGAAGGCTCCGGGGCTGCTTTACATCCATTGGCATGGCGGGATGTACGACTTGGGGAAGGAGCAGCTGCTTCGTGGCGTGGATGCGCAGCCCGCGTATGCTCCGGTTGTCGCGGAGAAAGGGATTGTCACGCTGGCGATTGACAGCTGGTGTTTTGGCGAGCGCAAGCATGAGCATGACGGTGGCGAGGGTGAGCAGACAGCGTTCAAGCTGATGCTGTGGCGGGGGCAGGTGCTGTACGGGATGATGATGTTTGATGAGTTCCGGGCGATGGATTATCTGGCGGGGCGTCCGGAGGTGGATGCGTCGAGGATCGGGGCGTTCGGAATGTCGATGGGATCCACGAAGGCGTGGTGGCTGGCGGCGCTCGATCCGCGAGTGAAGGTATGCATGGATGTCTGCTGTCTCACGGATTATGAAGAGCTGATCCGTGAGCATGGGTTGAAGGGGCACGGGATTTATTACTACGTCCCGTCGCTGCTGAAACATTTTCAGACGGCGGAGATTAATGAACTGATCGTGCCGCGGGCGCATTTGAGCGTGAATGGGAAGAGGGATCCGCTGACTCCGGCGGCGGGAGTGGAGAAGATCCGCGATTATTTGATGCCACTGTATGCGAAGTACGGGAAGGAGTCGGATTGCCGGGTTGAGTTGTTTGATTGCGCTCATGTGGAGTTGCCGGAGATGCGCGGGATTATTTTGGAGTGGATGGATCGGTTGGTGGGGTGAGACTCCACAGGGCTAGGGCTTTTTCTATCCTTGGATTCACGGCGCTGAAGCGCTCTCTTTGATGGTTGTGCTGGCGATTCGGATTGCGTTGACATTTGGTGAGAGGGTAGGACAACGGATTCCTCTTTCGTCGCTGCGCGACTGGTCGGAATGACAAGGGTCTTGCGATTTCAATTCAAAATCAAAATCCCCACTTCTGCCGCAAACTGCGCGGCAGAAATGGGGCACCCATAGCGGATCAGATTTTCGAGTGAAGACATGGTGGATCGGGAGATTTTGAAATCGGTGGCGGAGCAGATGATGACATCTTTGGAGGTCAGCGTTGGGGGGAAGATGTCGCGAGTCACGCGGACTGGATCGCGGAAGTTTCGGACGGTGCGGTTTGTGATGGATGGAGTGGAGTATCAGGGGATTGAGCAGAATCCGGAGAAGCCGAGCCGGTGGGGAAAGTTGGCGCGGGAAGGGCATCGGGTGGTGCAGTTTCGGGATTTGGGGTCTGGGAAGTATGTGGCGGCGGTGGTAGATGGGAAGGTTACGGAGTATGGACACCGGGGCTAAAGCCCCTTTTTCTATGCCTTGAGGCGGCGCTGAAGCGGCGCTCTTCCACGGTGGCGCCGGCGATTCGGGTTGCGTCCGGCGATTCAGGTTGCGCTGAGATTTGGGAAGAAGGACGGGATAGCAGATTCCTCCTGCGTCGCTGACGCGACTGGTCGGAATGACAAGGCTTTTGTGGGATTTAAGTTTAAAGTTTATTTTTTCATTTAGAGTCAAAATCAAAATCCCCACTTCCCGCGCAAACACCCGCGCGAGAAATGGGGCACCCATCACGGTTTTCTCTTATTTTTCGGCTAAAAGATCAGTAATTTCTTTTTCGAATACCGGGGCTTCCGTTGCGCCTATGTGCTTTTTGCGGATTTGGCCTTGGCGGTCGATCAGGAAGGCGATGGGGAGGCCGAGGACTCCGCCGTATTGCTCGCCGATTTTTGCGTTGCCCATGACGACCGGGTAATTCATTTTGAATTGCTTGGAGAAGGCGGGGACGGGGTCGGGGGAGTCGTCCATGGAGACGCCGATGATTTGGAGTCCTTGCGCGGCGTATTTGTTTTGCAGGTCGACGAAGTGTGGGATCTCGGCGCGGCAAGGTTCGCACCAGGTGGCCCAGAAATCGAGGAGGACGACTTTGCCGCGGTAGTCGGAGAGTTTGAGGGACGGACCTCCGGTGGGTTGTGAGAGATTGAAGTCGGGAGCGGGATGCGGCTGCGTGCTCGATACATGCGGAGTGTGGGTTACGTAGCGATGGGCTGCGTAGATGGCGGCGAGGATGAGGACGATCAGGAGGAATAGCGTTCGTCTATTTTTCATTTGTAGTTCATGCAGTGAAAACCTTTCACCACAGGGACACAGAGGTCCACAGGGAAAGTCAAAGTTCCCGAACCCGAGTGATCGATAGGCAATATCGATCGCCATTTCAGTATAAGAAAAAGTGCGCTCGCTGGGCGGCCCTTCGGCTTTGCTCAGGGCAGGCTTAGGGGCTGTTCCCCACAAACATGGGCGAAAGCGTCCGCCCTTTCACAACCTTATTCGCCTTTAGCTACTGGATAGCCTTTTTGGACCCAATCTGTGCCGAAATTGTTTGGGATGTAGAGGGATTTTGCGTTGGTGAAACCCATGGAGTGGAGGAGGTCGTCGGCGGGTTTCATGTTGGGGCAGTGGGTCCAGGGACAGCATCCGCAGTAGAGCACGATGAATTTGTTGCGCGGGAGGGAGTCGACGCGTGTGCGCAGACGCTGGAGAGCCGAAGGATCGGAGGCGGGTCCGATGTATTCGGAGTTGGGGATGTGGGCCTGGGTGTAGAGGACGTGAGATCCAACGTGGATGAGGAGGGGCTTGTCGGCTTTTGGGGATTGCAAAATTTTGACAAGGTCGTCGGTGGTGATTGTGTGGGAGGTAGCGATTTGGCTGGCCTGGAAGGCGAAAGCGGAGATGGCGAAGGATACGAGTGAGAGGATAAGGAAACGTCGAGTCGCGTTCATGAATTGTTCTCCATCTCTAATCTAGCGTATTGAGATAGGGGATTGGGTGATGGGAATCACTTCTATCAGTTGCAACGTCACTTGAGCCTTGGGAATAAGGACAGGACAGCGGATTGCTCCTGTCTCGCTTCGCTCGCGCGTCGGAATGACAACAGGTTGTTCGAGAGCTGGAAGGAGATTAAGAGCTCTTGTTTCGTGACAATCTTTGTTTACAGCACGTGCGCCGTTCAGGATGACAAACGCTTGATACGACGACGAGCCTTTAAGACCAACACAAGGTCCCTCGACTACGCATCAAATCCGCTTCGCGAAATGGATGCTCCGCTCGGGATGACAATGTTTGGTAGCGGGTGGGGGTGAGGGCTTACGGCGTGGTTTCTGTGATGGTCAGGATTTGATCTGGCTTTATGTTCTTTAGAACCTGCTTGATCCCACTCGGCCAGATTAGTTCGATCGAGTCTATGTTGGTGGTCTGCCCCAGGCCGAAGTGGACTCGTTTGTCGCTGGAGGAGTTGTAGCTGACTGTCGTGCTGGCCTGGTTGTACTGCGTTCCCGCCGATGTGGTGACGCTTACTTTTGTGCCGATGCCGTCGCGGTTGGATTTCACGCCGGCTAATTTCAGGATGAGCCAGTGGTTGTGATCGGGGGAGCGGTTCATCCAGAGTTCTGCGGGACCGTTAAGGACGCTTACGACTGCATCGACCTTCCCATCATTATTTATGTCGCCGAAGGCTGAGCCGCGGTGCGGGGACGGAATCTGGAAGGATGGCCCGGCTTTGGAGCTGACATCTTCGAAAGTGAAACTGCCTTTGTTGCGAAAGACACGGTTGGGCAGTGGGAAGGGGCGGTGCGCTAGTTCTTGGGCGTTGTCGAGAATGTCGGAGTTGCTGGTGAAGAGATCTTTGTAGCCGTCGTTGTCGAAATCGAAGACGCCGACACCCCAAGCTGTTGAGCGGCTGGTGGCGACTGCGAGGCCGGAAGGCGCGGTCATGTCCTGGAATTGTCCGTTGCCGAGATTTTTGTAGAGAGGGAAGCCTTCGCCGAACATGGCGGTTTCGAAGATGTCTGGCTTGCCGTCGTTGTCGACGTCGCGAAAGTCGGCGGCCATGCCGGCGATGGGACTTCCGAAGGCGTTGTAGGCAACTCCGGCGGAGATGGCGACGTTCTTAAATGTACCGTCGCCTTGATTGCGGAACAGGTAATTTTCGAACGTGTCGTTGGCGATGAAGATGTCGGTGAAACCGTCGTTGTCGTAGTCGGCGAAAGCAAGTCCCATTCCTTTACCGATGTATTGCGAGATGTGAGATTGGTCGGAGACGTCAGTGAAAGTTCCGTCGCCGTTGTTGCGGTAGAGAATGTTGGGCGTACCGAGAAATTCGACTGGCGAACAGTAGGCGGGTTGGCCGCCCTGGGCGCAGAGCTTGGCGTTCGAGATTGAGTAGTTCAGGTAGTTGACGACGAAGAGGTCGAGAAGGCCGTCGTTGTTGTAGTCGAACCATCCAGCGGCGATGGACCAGGCTTTTCCGAGTTTGGGGACCATGCCGGCCACGCCGGCTTTCGCGGTGACGTCGGTGAAGGTGCCGTCGCCATTGTTGTGGAAGAGCTGATTGCGGTTTACTCCGGTGACGTAGAGATCGACGAAGCCGTCATTGTCGTAGTCGCCAGCGGCGACTCCCATGGAGTATCCCACGCCCTGGAGTCCGGCTTTTTCGGTGACATCGGTGAAGGTGCCGTCACCGTTGTTGCGGTAGAGGCGGTTCCAGTAGGCGGGGCTGGATTTTTCGAGCGAGGGGATTGCGGCGCCGTTGGTGAAGAAGATATCGAGGAGGCCGTCATTGTTGTAGTCGAAGAGGGCGATGCCGCCGACCATGGTTTCGAAGGTGTAACGCTGAGGGCTGACACTGTTCTTGAGGATGAAATCGATTTTTGAGTTGCGGGTCGTGTTGTCGAATTGGATGGGGGATGCGGCGGTTTTGTTAGCCGGCTTCGCCGGTTGAGCTGTGTGGTGTTGAATCGGAGATTGGGCGACGAGCGCGGAAGAGATCACGAAAATAAGAAGCAGGAACAGCCAGCGGAGGCCGCGATGAGGGATAGGACAGCAGATTCCTCGTCGCGTTGCTCCTCGGAATGACAAAAGATTGTGGGAGGTCAGAGGGAAGTCAAAAGCTCTTGGGTCTGGAGTTCTTGGGTTTGGATTCGTGGCGTAGCTTGGGTTCGGAGAGGGGGACGGGGCAGCAGGTTCCTCGTCGCGTTGCTCCTCGGAATGATGAAAGTTGGGGTTTCGCGTTGTCGTCAGTTTAGCCACGGACCCTTCCCGTTTGACCCACTCTTTTATCATGGCGCGTCTTCGGATAGGCTAGTTCCGGGCGAAATGAGCAGATTTGATTCAGGTCGGGCGGTTTCGCGACGGTTCGCGCTCAGCGCGTTCATGGCGCTGTGCGGTTGTGTCCACGTTAGCGCGCAGAATCCCGATCACTCAGGCGCGGTGCTGACGCACACGGAGCAGATCCGGCAACTGACGCCGGCGCAGGCGGCGCAGGGATATCCGGTGCGAGTTCGGGGAGTGGTTACAGATGATGTTCCGTCTCCGGACTTTTTTGTGCAGGATGCAACGGCCGGGGTTTACGTCGAGGGCTTGCGTTCTTCGCCATTCGTTCATCATTTCGGCGATCTGATCGAAGTGGAAGGAGTGACGGGGCCGGGGAAATTCGCTCCGGTGATTTTAGAGAAGAAGTCGCGGATCATTGGGCGCGCCGAGTTGCCCAAGAGCCGCATTTACGCGTTCAGCGAATTGGCCGATGGGCAGCTGGATAGCCAGTGGGTGCGAGTGCGAGGGATTGTGCGGGCGGTGTCGATCGATCGAACGTCGTGGCGAGAGACGACGCTGGCGATGCGCGTTGCTTCCGGAGGCGGGCAGTTGATCGTGCGCGTTCCGATCACGATTGAGCAGGATTTTTCGAACTGGATCGACACCGAAGTTCTGCTGGAGGGAGTTTGCGGGAGCCTGTTCAATGCACAGCGGCAACTGACGGCCATCATGCTGTACGTTCCGCGGCTCAGCTTTATTACGGCGGAGATGCAGGCTCCGGCAGTGCCGGTTTCGTCGCTGCTGACTTTTGCGCCGGGAGAAGGCATGCGGCATCGGGTACGGGTGCGCGGAGTTGTTGGCTATCAGGAACGCGGGAAGGCGGTATTTCTGGAGGCGGAGGGCAGAGGGCTGCGCGTTCTGACGACGCAAGATGCAAAGCTGAATGTGGGCGACGTGGTAGATGCGGTTGGATTTCCGGCGACAGGAGATTCAGCGCCTGTATTGATGGATGCAGTCTTCAATCGCGTGGGGGTATCGGTGCCGGTCGAGGCGGTGCCATTGGATCTGTCGTCCCCGTGGGAAAAATACGATTCGATGCTGGTGGAAAGTCGGTCCACACTGGTGGGTCGAAATGTGCAGCTGGGCGGCGTGCAATTGTTGCTTCAGCAGGACCAACACCTATTTGAAGCTTCGCTGTCGACCGCCGAGTCGGCATCACTGTTGCTGTCAGTTCCGTTGAATAGCCAGGTTCGAGTGAGAGGAATCTGCCTGGTGCAGAGCGGCGGAACATGGTCTGTTCCGCAATCGCTGAGGCTGTTGCTGCGCACGCCGGATGATGTGGTCGTGCTCCATAAGCCATCATGGTGGAATCTGCGTCACACAATTTGGGTCCTCGGCCTAACGGTGGGAATTCTTCTGATTGTAATGACGTGGATTGTAGTGCTGGGGCGCAGGCTGCGGGAACAGATGGAATTGATCCGGCAGAAGCTGAGGAGCGGAGCAGTGCTGGAGGAACGGAACCGGATCGCGCGGGAACTGCACGACAATCTCGAGCAGGAGCTGGCGGGGATCACGATGCAGCTGGATCTGGCAGTGGACTGTTTCCAACAAGCCCCGAAGGTCGCAAGGCAGGCTTTGGAGACGGCGCGCAACATGAGCCGGCACAGCATGGTGGATGCACGGCGGTCGGTGTGGGACTTGCGGTGTCATTTATTGGAAGAAGGGGATCTGGTGTCGGCATTGCGGCAGATCGTGCAACCGACATCGGGGCGGGGCGAGGTGCAGGTGAATGTGAAGGTAATGGGATCGCCGGTGCGACTCGCTCCCACTACCGAGATGAATCTGCTGCGCATTGGACAGGAGGCTGTGGCGAACGCGATCAAGCACGGACATGCGCGGAATGTCACGGCCATTCTGGAGTATGAGCAGGAGAGAGTGCGGTTGAGTGTGACGGACGATGGGCGAGGATTCCAGCCGAAAGAAAATCCTCCCAGCGGCCACTTTGGGCTTCTGGATATGCGGGAGCGAGCACACTCGATGGGCTGCGCGCTTGAAGTGGAGAGCGCGCCGGATTGCGGGACGAAGGTGTCAGTGGAGATTCCGCTGAAAACTGAAGAAGGGGCCCTGCTGTGATCACGGAGAATAAGACCGCGCGAATCATGGTGGTGGATGATCACTTCATGGTGCGGATGGGGTTGTCGTCTTCGTTGAACGCGGAACACGATATGGAAGTGATCGCGGAGGCAGCGAACGGCGAGGCTGCGCTGGAGCAGTATCGGAAACATCATCCGAGCCTGGTGCTGATGGATGTGCGATTGCCTGGGATGAGCGGGCCGGACGCTGTCGGAAAGATCATGGAGGAGTTTCCGGAAGCGAAAATTCTGATGCTTTCGACGCACTCTGGAGAAGAAGAGATTTTTCGATCATTACAGGCGGGAGCTCGGGGATATATTTTGAAGAGCGTGATGCGAGAGGAATTGCTGCGAGCGATTCGCGATGTGTGCGATGGGAAACATTATGTGGACCCAGCCGTGGCGTCATTGCTGGCAGAACGTCTGGCGCAACGATCATTGACCGGGCGGGAGTTGGAAGTCCTCAAGATGGTGGCGAAAGGAATGGGGAATAAAGAGATTGCTGCGAAGTTGAACATCGCCGAAGTGACAGTGAAACTGCATGTGAGTCACGTGCTGGATAAGCTCAACGTACGAGATCGTACGGAGGCCGCAACTGCCGCATTGCGGCGCGGCATTATTTCGCTGGAGTAGATGTTGTATCGTCGGAAGACATCGGTTCGTCTGCGTAGTTGGCTGAAGTGTAACCGGAATAGGCAAGCTTTCGCGCTTTGTTCCGCACAATGGTAAAGATTCGTGATGCCGATTTGGTTCTGCCGAGAGTGCCGCTCACAGAGACTCTTCGAGAATTTTCAGATCTTTCACGTGCCCTAAGATTCGTTCCCGACGCTGTTCATACTCTTTCGCTTCATCGGTAGTCATTCCCAGACAGGTCGCGGTTCGGAGTGCTTCGGTCTGCTGCTCGGTGAGTTTGGCGATCTCTTCTTTCAGGCGGTGGATGCCTTCAGCGGTCTCTGAGCGGTCGCGGAGGATACCATTCGGATGTCGAAGAGTCAGAAAGTGACGCATGCCAAATTGCGCAACGTGGCAGTTTGTCAGGCCCTTTTCAGCAGGCGGGTGATTCCGACCAAGATCACAGCGCCGACGAAGGCGACGATGATGGAACCTACCATTCCGCTTCCAGTTGAAATGCCCAGCAATCCGAAGATCCAGCCTCCCAGAATGCCGCCGAGAATTCCGAGAATGATGTCGACAACGACGCCGTATCCTCCGCCCTTCATTACCTGGCCTGCGAGCCAACCGGCGATAAGTCCGACGATAATCCAGACGATGAATCCCATTGCTCCTCCTCATTTGTTCGAGATTTTACTGAAGACGCTAAGCATCGGCATTCGCTGTGAGCCTGTTAACTGCAATTTTTGACAGTTCAAGAATTATTGCTTTTGGAAAAGCGCGACACGTCGGATCAACCAGGATTGATGCTGCTGCCCACTTCTAAGATCATACGATTTTTTATATGAAACTGTCCCTTTTGATAGTGTTCGGTTGTGCACAAGTGTGGTCAAAATGCAGGACACTAAGGAGAAGTTGACCTTGTCGCCGTTCTCGACGGGGTGTCAGGGGATTTCCCCACCGGGAACGGCTTGTCGCTTCTTTCGGTGCTCACCTTCCCGCCAATTGTCTTCGGAGACTCAGTCACAGAGCCGATGCCAATCAAAACCCAGAAAGGGCCCTCAACCGCGGGTGGGCCCGAAATTCGAAGGTTCTCCCACGACTAATCCAAGGTCAAAGTGGGGAGGGTTCTGCAAGCAAGCCGTAGCATCGTGACGGCCCTTTGGATACGATTGCGGTTGAGGCAATCGCAAGTGCAAGCCTTGTCGTGCGTGGGTCCATAGGCAGCTATCTTTCCATGGTTTTGACAGACTCAACGCGTACTCCTTGGTGGTCGTGGACGTGGCCTGTCGTGGGTCTGCTCATTCTGGTTGTGCACTTCGTAGCTGGGCCGGGGATTGTGCTCCAGGCCGCGGAAGCTTTTGCTTTGGTGGCGACCGTTTTTGCTGCAGTGTTTCACGCGGAGATTATCGCGCTGCGCGTGGGTGAACCCTTCGGAACATTGGTGCTGGCTCTGGCTGTAACAACGATTGAAGTGGCACTGATTGTGTCGATGATGATTGGAGGCGGAGCAGAAACAGCCAGCCTGGCGCGCGACACTCTTTTCGCGGCTGTGATGATTGTTTGCAACGGCATCATCGGCATCTGTCTTCTTGCTGGCGGTATGCGCCATCGGGAACAGGGATTTCAACTGCTCGGAGCGAATGCGGCGCTTACGGTTTTAATCGGGCTAACGACGCTGACCCTCGTTCTTCCCAATGTCACGATCACGACCGTGGGCCCGACCTTCAGCCGATCGCAACTCGCTTTCGCGGCCGCGGTTTCGTTAGTCCTTTATGGGGCATTTGTGTTTGTGCAGACCGTGCGACACCGCGATTATTTTCTTCCCGCGGGTGGCGATGGTGTCGAGGAACATGCGCTTCCGCCACCGAATAAAGTGGCGCTGACCAGTTCGGCATTGTTGCTGGCGTCATTGGTCATCGTTGTGGCGTTGGCAAAAGCGTTGACGCCCGCCATCGAAGGCGCGATTGACGCGGTCGGCGCACCAAAAAGCGTGGTGGGTATCATTATCGCTGCGCTGGTTTTGCTTCCTGAAGGCTTAGCGTCATATCGAGCGGCGGTTGCGAATCGTCTGCAAACCAGCGTCAATCTGGCTCTGGGGTCAGCGTTAGCGAGTCTCGGGCTTACGATTCCTGCTGTTGCGGGGATCTCGCTTTTTCTGGGAAAGCCGCTGACACTCGGGCTCAATCCCAAAGAAGAACTGCTTCTGGCCGTGACCCTCGTTGTGAGTATTCTTACGCTTGGAACGGGGCGCACTACCGTGCTGCAAGGGGTGGTGCACATCATTATATTTGCGGTTTTTCTTTTTCTGGCTGTGGCGCCATAGGTTGCGCCGTCGCCGTCGCGCAGAAGTCTGTGTAGAGCGTTTCTTTCGCTTCTTCGGAGCCTCCTAGGGCCCCACTTCACACCCACAGCTTGCGCCGTGAACTGTACTCTTTCGCCGCTTCGCGGGTGCCTTTTTCCGCCGGGCGATTTGGCGTTTTAGTGGTTTGGGGACCGATAACGTTTTCGAAAACCTTTTACCTATACGAAAGTAGAGTGCACTCACCTTACTTATGCACAGCAGACGGGCGGCCTAGTAGAAATCTAGTATTAACAGTTTCCTAAATCGATTTGCCGGTGAATGGAAGTTTGCCTGCAGTCGAGTGGCGGTCTTGTATCCCTTACAGGTTAAAGCAGTCTGGAGGCGGTTCTATGAAGAGATTCTTGGTCTGCACTCTCCCGCTGTTTTTCGTGATGGCAAGCGTTGCATCGTTTGCGCAGAGCACGAACGCGGGCGATATTCGCGGCACAGTGACGGATGCATCGGGCGCACTGATTCCCGGCGTCACGGTGACAGTTGCGAACGTGGACACAGGTGTGTCGAAGACATTCACGACGAACGATGCGGGTCTGTACGACTCGGACTCGATCGTCACGGGGAACTATACAGTTACGTTCTCGAAAGAAGGATTTCAGAAACTGGTGCGCGGCCCGATTACGCTACAGGTCGGATTCACGACCGTGAATGGCGAATTGAAGGTTGGGTCGACGGCGGAATCGGTAACAGTTGAGGCAGACGTTCAGTTGCTGAAGACCGAGACCAGCGAGCAGAGCACGACGTTTACGTCAAAGTCGATGACGCAACTGCCCCAGGTGACGCAGGACTGGGAGAACTTCATGATCCTGCTGCCGGGAGCGAGCGGTTGCGCCGACCTGAATAACGGCTCCTGCTCACAAAGCACGAACAATCCCGGCCAGGAAGTCGCGGTGAACGGAAACCTGCCTTACAGCAATGTGATCGCCGACGGAGCGTCGACGACGCTGTCTCACAGCCAGAATGCGAATCCGTCGACATTCGAGAATGTGAGCGAAGTGCAGGTGAATACGTCGTCGTTCTCAGCGCAGTACGGGATCGGCGGCATCATCTTCAACCAGGTCACGAAGGGCGGAACGAACAAGTTCCACGGGACGGCATACGATTTCATTCAGAACGATATGCTGACGGCGCATCCGTACTTCAGCACGGGTGCGATCCCATTCCTGCGATACAACAACTTCGGCGGATCGATTGGCGGTCCGGTGCTGAAGAACAAGATGTTCTTCTACTTCAACTATGACCAGATCGTGAATCACGGGAACAATCACGGCTATAACACTCTGCCGACGGATGCCAACATTGGCGGCGACTTTACCGGGATGAACCAGATTTTCGATCCGACGACGCAGACCATCGCGTACGACGCTCTGGGCAATCCTTATCCCGTGAGGAAGAGCTTTGCCAGCGAGTATGGATCCAATGCAATCCCGACCACGATGTTCGATCCAGTCGCGGCGAAATTTCAGGCGCTCGCTTTTCCGACCACGGCGAATCACCCGTCGTTCCTGACTCCGATTCCCGGTGGTCAGTCAATCGGAGGCGAAGGCCAGCCGAACAACAATTGGTACTACAACCAGCTGACCTCGAACCCGGCGAAGCGGTACTTCGGGCGTTTGGACTGGGATGTGAAGTCGAACAATCGGATCACGATATCGGATACACAGGCCGATTTCACCTATCCCGGCCCGAGTTCGATCTCGAATTGCCCCATCGGCTGCCAGAACGGCTACGTAGATAACAACAACGCGCAGATCACCGACGTGTGGAACATCAGTACGACGATCGTGAACGAAGCCAGAATCGGCTACACCAACCAGATGAACTACTTTACGGACAGTTCGCTGGGCAAGGGTTATGCGGCTCAGCTTGGCTGGCAGTTTGCGAAGGTCGACGATTTTCCGGGATTTGAGACCACCGGCACGTATCCGTATTCATGGCTGACGCCGGGTAGCAACTCGGTGTACAAGGAGCACGTCTTTGATCCGTCCGATGTCGTAACGATGATCAAAGGCAAACACATTTTGCACTTCGGCGGCGAAGTGTTGATTTACCGGGATAACTCCACTGCCTGGGGCAACGCGACCGCCGGCAACATGCAGTACTCAGGACAATACACCAAGCAGTACACAACGGATCCTACTGTTTGCGGAGCGAGCGCCAACGGCGCGGCTTGCACAGTTCCGGAAACCGGATTTGAGTATGCGGACTTTTTGTTGGGATACATCAATAACTGGTCGGCAAACCAGAGCCCAGAATATGGGGCACGCCTGAAGAGTCCGCAATTCTTCGTGCAAGACGACTTCAAGATTCGTCCAAACCTCACGATCAACCTTGGGTTGCGGTGGCAGATCAATCATGGCTGGAATGAGGTGCACGGGAACATCGTGAACTTCGATCCGACGATCATCAATCCGGCAACGAATACTCCAGGTGCAGCCTGGTATGCCAGCACGCACGCCAATGGACGGACGGCGCTTGAAGCCAACGTTTACGATACCTTTTTGCCCCGTGTTGGATTTTCGTGGGCAGTGCGACCCAACACGACCGTGCGCGGCGGCTTCGGGCTTTACGCCTACAACTGGAGTCTCGATACTTATGGATCGGGTATGGGCAATGCTGTCGGTGCGTCGGGCAATTACACCGACACCAGCAATGGCATCACGCCGGCGGTGACTCTGGGTGGGAATGGGAACCTTATCACTCCAGTGACTGGCGGAGTTTCAACTACGCCGCTGCCTTACACATCGGGCTCGACGGATCCAACGCGCTTCAACGGAGGCGGATTCCAAAACTATGAGCAGTACCACACACCGGTTCCCAAGATTTATCAATGGAACTTTGGGGCGCAACGTTCGTTGACGACGGACATCGTCGCCGAACTTGCCTATGTGGGAAGCCATGGCTTCAATCTTGCCTTCCCGGTTGATATTAACCAGGTACCGCAGAGCGGCTGGGCGCCGAGCGATCAACAGAATCGTCCATATCCGCAATACCAAACCCTGCAGACTGCAAGCAGTCGGACCAATGCGATCTCGAACTACAACGCGTTGCAGGCGTCGATCACGAAGCGCATGACGCGGGGATTGAGCCTCAGCTTCAACTACACGTGGGCGCACTTCCTTGACGACATGGATTCGTCTGGTTGGGGAAGCCGAGCGGGGCAGCAGGATTATCAGAATGCATACGATCCTGGGGCGAACTACAGCAACTCGAACTTCGATGTTCGCCACGCCTTCAAGGGGTACGCGGTGTATGAGTTGCCTTTTGGCAGAGGAAGGCAGTTCCTGAACAACAGCACGCCGCTTGACCTGATCGCAGGTGGGTGGCAGGTCTCCGGTACAGTTGTTCTGCAAACCGGACAACCGTTCAGCGTCTATGGCGATCAGGCCAATTATTCGCTGGCTGGCACGCAATTCCCGAATCGCATTCCGGGCGTGCCACTGTATGTATCGAACAAGGGCATCGACGGATGGTTCAATCCGGCGGCGTTCTCGAAGCCGGCAGACGGAACCTGGGGCGACGTGAGGAGAAACTTCCTCTATGGCCCGGGCATGAACGTCTTCAATATGTCGATGGCGAAGTCGTTCGCGTTGCCTTGGGAAGGAGTGAGGATCGAGTTCAGAGCTGACGCGGCAAACGTGTTCAACCACAAGAGCCTGGGTATTCCGGGTGGCCGGAACCTGGGCAGCGCCCCAGGTGTGGACGAAGCATACACCAGTGCGAACTCGATCAGTACGGTGACGACTGGCGCGCGCAATATGCAGTTGATGTTCCGAGTGAGCTTCTAACCGCCGGAGTCGTGTCCGGCCTCCAGGGGAGACGGCGATACGTCGCCGTCTCTTTTTTTTGCGTGAACGGCGGTAAGATGTTGCGTCATTGCGCCCGGCGGGTTTGAACGGTTCTTCTCTATGACTCTTTCTAAGAAAGCTGCAGTTGGTTTGAGCATTTTCCTGTGGGGAGTTGCGGTTGCACAGAAACCTCCATTTCCCGTTACGTCGGTGGTTGATGCGCCGGCGATTGCGGGGCGTCCGGTGCAGCTTGATGCGAAGGGGAAATTGCTGCCTTGGCCAATGCCCGACGACATCGGCTATTCGTACTCGGCGCACTTCCTGAGCCAGTGGACGATTTTGTGGGATCAGTACAACCGGCAACGGCTTCATTACTTCTATTGCTGTTTTGATTTTGACCGCGCTTCATTCGAACTTGTGCCGGATACGCATTGGGTGAACTCGACTGGATATCTGCGGGCGATGATGGAGGGATTTGTCGAGCGGCTGTATCCGTATACGGGCGATGCGCGGACGCTGACGTTCCTCGAGGACTTTGTCGAGTACGAACTGGAGAATGGCACGACGCCGGATGGGTATGCGTGGGCGCGAGTGCCGTATGCATCGGCGAACCCGGGCGCGAAGAAATATACGGGATGGAGCCAGCTTGGGGCGGAGGATTACATCGAGCCGCATGTAGTTGGGGAAGACGGCTACGGATATCTGCGGTTGTATGAGATGACGGGGAATACGAAGTATCTGCAGGCGGCGATTCGGTGCGCGGATGCGCTGGTGAAGAACTACAAGTCGGGGGATGAGACGCATTCGCCGTGGCCGGTGCGGGCTTATGCGCGGGATGGACGGGCAGATGAGCGTCCGATGGGGCCGTATTCGTCGAATGTGATTGAGCCGATCATGCTGTTCGATGAGTTGATACGAATCGGGCAGGGGGATGTTGCGGGTTATACGCGAGTGCGGGCGGGGGCGTGGGAATGGTTTGAGAAGTATCCGCTGGCGAAGGATGTTTGGGTGGGATATTTCGAGGACACCGTGGCGAGCATGGAGAACATGAATCAGGTGATCCCGCTGGAGTTTGCGCGATATGTGCTGCTGCATCCGGAGAAGGATCCGCAATGGCGGGAACATGCGCGGCACATTATTGAATGGGTGAGGACGACGCCGAAGTGGGCGAAGTATGTGGTGCACGATGCGCTGGTGACGACGGAACAGGGGAATGGGAAAGAATTTTGCTGCAACGATCCGAACCAGTGTTGCGACAGCCATACGTCGCGGCTGGCGGCGGTGGAGGCACTGTACTACGCGAAGACTGGGGATGTGGCTTATCGTGAGGCGGCGTTTCGGTCTTACAACTGGGTGACGTATTTTCAGGGGCTGCCGGGAGGGGCGCATGCGCCGTTTACGGGGCAGTGGTGGTTTACGGATGAGTTCTCGGACGGGCCGCGGCGATTGATGGACGCGTTCTGGGCAGTGCCGGAGTGGGCTCCGGCAGATGAATCGCATTTGCTGGGATCGAGTTCGGTCGTGACTCGCATTCGATATGGTCGGGGATCGGTTACTTACTCGACGTTCGATGCGTCTTCGTCGGATGTGCTTCGAGTAGATTTCGTGCCGAAGACAGTGATGGCTGGTGGAAGGCCGCTCGGGTTGCGCAGTGATCTGGATGGGCCTGGGTATGCGCTCGATGCGGCGAGTGGAGTTTTGCGGATTCGGCATGATGATGCGCGGGATATTGATATTCAGGGGGAAGGTGGACATGCGCCGGTGGAGTTTGTGACGTTCGATGATCCGCATGAGTCCGCTGGGACGGTGTTGAAGGGGGAATATCCTGCGGGGGTGATTGATTGGGGTGAAGGCGCGTGGCGGATCGGAGTGCCTGACGGAGGGTTCGGGACCTTCAATCTTGAGTTGAGTGACGCTAAGGCTTCGAGTGCCGAGTTTCGTTTTTATTGGCCGCGCGTGTTTGCGGGGATTGATGTGTATAACGGCGGAGCGTCGGAGGCTGTTGTGACGGTGCGGTCGCCCGAGACGCGGGAGATTTCAGTCACGGTGCAGCCTGGGCAGACTCGACGCGTGCGGACGGAGTGGCGGGATACGAGTTCGAAGGTGATCTTTGAGTTTAAGAATGGGGAGGGGTTGCGGTTTGATAATTTGGCGTGGCGGCGCGAGTAGTGTCGAATTCTATTAGCTGAATGATTACCGCAGAGGACGCTAAGGACGCCGAGAGGTTCAACCGAAAAAACATCTCACCACAGGGATCACAGAGGAGCACAGGGGGTGAGGGTTCATGCCTCTCTACAGCGGCGAGATATGGGGCAATCCGCAACCGAGTTTAAAGTTAAAACCCCCACTTCTGGCAACACCGGCCAGAAGTGGGGCACCCATCGCTTTACCACATTGATTGATGGTTAACGCGCCAAGGCTCCTATCAGGCGTTTGGGGCCGGCTTCGAGGATGTGCTCGGGGCATTCTCCGATCATTAACTTAAAATTCTCGATGAAGCGGGCAGCCAGGGCGTCGTATTTGTTGAAGTACTGGTCGCGGCTGGGCCAGGTGTTGGCTGGATCGAGAATTTCCGACGGCACGCCTTCGCACTTTGTTGGGACTTCGAATCCGAAGACCGGGTCTTTTTTGTAATTCACTTTCAGCAAAGATCCGTCGAGAGCTGCGTTTAGCAGGGCGCGGGTGTGGCGGATGCTAATTCTTTTGCCGACGCCGAATGAGCCGCCAGTCCATCCTGTGTTGACCAGCCAGACGTTTGCTTTGTGCTTCAGGATTTTCTTCTTGAGAAGTTCCGCATAGACGAGTGGATGGTGGACCATGAATGGTCCGCCGAAGCAGGTGCTGAAGGTCATCTCGGGCTCGGTGCCGAGGCCGATTTCGGTTCCGGCGATCTTGCTGGTGTAGCCCGAGACGAAATGATAGATGGCCTGATCGGGAGTGAGCTTTGAGATTGGGGGCATCACGCCGGAAGCGTCGCAGGTAAGGAAGATGACGTTTTGCGGATGTCCAGCGCGCTTTTCGGGCATGCTGTTCTCGATATACGAGAGAGGATATGCGGCGCGGGTGTTTTCGGTGACAGAGTAGTCGTTGAGATCGAGACGGCGCGATACCGGATCGAAGGTGACGTTCTCGAGGACTGTTCCGAAGCGGCGAGTACAGGCGTAGATCTGCGGCTCGGCCTCAGGAGAGAGACGAATGACTTTCGCGTAGCAGCCGTCTTCGAAGTTGAAGACGCCGTTGTCACTCCAGCCGTGCTCGTCGTCGCCGATGAGACGGCGCTTGGGATCGGCGGAGAGAGTTGTTTTGCCGGTGCCGGAGAGTCCGAAGAAGATCGCGACATCGCCGTCAGTACCTACATTGGCCGAGCAGTGCATCGAGAGGATGCCTTGCAACGGAAGCAGGTAATTCAAGACAGTGAAAATCGTTTTCTTGATTTCGCCGGCATAGCTGGTGCCTCCGATGATGGCGAGGCGCTCGCGGAAATTGATGATGATGAATGTTTCCGTGCGCGTGCTATCGACCATCGGCGAGGCTTGGAAGGCGGGCGCGGCGATGATGGTGAATTCTGGGATGTGGCGCTGCAATTGATCCTGGCTGGGGACTTTCAGGAACATGGTGCGAGCGAAGAGGCTATGCCAGGCTTTCTGCGTGATGATGCGGATGGGCAGACTGTGCTCGGGATCGGATCCGGCGTAGCAGTCCTGAACGAAGACGTCGCGTCCCTGGAGAAAGCCCTGGAGGCGTGTAAGCAACGCGCTGAAGGTTTCGCTGGTGAATGGACGGTTGTACTGTCCCCACCAGACTTTGTCTTCGGTGGATTGTTCGTGCACGACGAATTTGTCGGCGGCGGCGCGAGCGGTGTGCTTGCCGGTGTTGACGACTAACGGCCCGAGATGTGAGAGGCTACACTCGGAGCGGAAGACGCTCTCTTCATAAAGCGCCGGGGTTGGAAGGTTCCAGTAGGCACGGCGAAGATTCACCAGGCCATGATTCTGCAGGCCGTACACGCTGGCGAGTTTGCCGGCTTCCTTGACTGCGGGAGATTGGACATCGAGATAGATGTTCATACCCACTCCCTGACGAGCTTGCGATCGCCCAGATAAAGTTCGTTGGCCGAGTTGGGATCGAGCGCCCACTTGATGCGGTCGAGTCCTTCCGTGATCTCGCGAATCGTTCCGCAATAGCTGAGGCGGAGGTGGCCTTCGAAGCCGAATTCCTTGCCTGGGACTGTCACTACGCGCACTTCGTTGAGCAGCATATTCGCGAGCTTCTGCGAGTCTTTCATATACGCGCTGAAATCCGGGAAACAGTAGAAGGTGCCATCGGGGATGTGAATTTTAACGCCGTCGAAGGCCTTCAGGCGATCGATCATGACGTTGCGATTGTTCTCAAGCATCACTCGCAGGCTTTCGATGGAGGATTGCACTCCGTTGAGCGCGCCTGCCGCGGCCCATTGCGCGGGAGCTGAGGGGCCTGACGTTTGCTGCGACTGGATTGTGGCCATGGCTTCGACAAGCGGTTGAGCGGCGATGGCCCAGCCGATGCGGAATCCGGTCATGGCGTACATCTTGGACACGCCGTTGATCACGACGATCTTGGACTGCTCGAGCGGAGTCTTCGAGAACTCGTAGCAGATGGGCGCGTTCTTGCCGTCGAAAGTGAGACGGTTGTAGATGTCGTCCATGATCAGGTAGAGATTTTTCTTGTCGCAGAACTCGACGATCTCCTGCACGAAATCTTTTGAATACATCACGCCTGAAGGATTGTTGGGACTGTTGAGGATGATGGCTTTGGTGTAGGAAGTGACGACGTCGGTGATTTCTTTCACCGTGGGGCAGAAGCTGCCATCTTCGGCGGTGACGGGAACTGGGACGCCGCCGGCAAGCTTGATCATTTCGGGATAACTCACCCAGTAGGGCGCGGGGAAGACGACCTCTTCTTTGGGGTCGAGGATGGCGTGGAGGAGGACCATCAGGGCCTGCTTGGCTCCGCCGGAGGCGATCACGTTCTTCGCGGAGACAATTTTCTTATAGTGCTCCTCGGTGTAGCGGATGACCGCCCTTTTCAGTGCGGGAATGCCATCGGGAGCGGTGTAGCGAATCTCGCCGGTGTTGAGGAGGGAGGCGCAATTGATGATGGCGTCGACGGGAGCTTTGGTTTTGGGCTCCCCGCCGCCGAGATGGATGACGGGCTCTCCCTTTTCCCGGAGGAGAGCGGCGGTTTCGTTCAGCTTAAGAGTCGCCGACTCTTTGATGGATCGGGCCAGTTGGCTCAGGCTCATAGAGTTCACCTTTGAATGCGGACGCGGCTGTACAGAGTTAAGCGTGCCACCGAACGCGGGATCGTCGCGGACCGACTTCGTTACGGCGCATGGTTTACGAGTTGCGCCATTCCGTGGAATGGACGAGACAGATTATCGAAATGGGTGGCGGGTGCAGTGATTGGGATCACTGTGTTTTGCGTTTGGACATCCGATCGCGTCGATTTCTCCTCTTCGGGACGCACAACGAGAGAGGGATGGGACAGCAGATTCCTCCGTCGTCGCTTCGCGACCCTCGGAATGACAAACGCTATAAGACTCCCCGCGATATGGGTCAGCCTGTCGGGAAAGACGACGACTTCGTTGGTAATCCCAACACTTCGACGGACGAAAATCTCCTAAGTTGTTTGTTTCTGCATTGGCCTTCCAACTGCATTTGCAAGTGTGGCCGTTTGTCCTTGAGCGGCAGAAAGAGGAGGCAAGCAATCATGGCTGGAGAGAATTGGACAATGTGGCTCAACATAACGAACTTCGCGCTTGGGATCGTGACGTTGCTGGCGGTGGTCGTTGTGGCTGGAGCCGTGAGCTGGGATCTGTTCTTCATGTGGCTGCGGAAGGCGCGTAGGGGCGATGTTGCCGAGATCAGCGGCGTAAACATGCAGCGGCTGATGGCGGAAGTACGCGCGGGCTGGGGCGATGCTCATAGCCTGTCGGTGCCGGGACTTGGGCTAACGATGGCAGATGGCGGCGAGAAAGTTGAGCCGTCCGACAAGAAGTCGGAAAAGCAGATACGGAAGTGACTTATGGGCTGCCCATTTCTTAAGGAAGGTCGTGCGCGGTACTGCCACGCGGCTCCTGTGAGGAAGCTGATCCTCGACGGACCCGGCGCGGCGGATGGGGGCAGGTGCGCATCGGCGGCCTATCGCAAGTGCGAGCTGGTGGCGCAGGATGCTCCGGAAGAAGCACGGTGTCCGCACCTGGAGGAAGTGCGGGTGCAGTATTGCGGCGTCTCGGCGATCACGAAGCTGGTGCCGTTCAGCGATTCGGAGCTGTCGAGCTGCACGAGCAACAGTTATCGATATTGCGATTCGTATCTGGCGCTGGCGCGTCCGCACGCGAGCGATCCGGATGGACAACTGATGTTTTCTCCGAATCATTTCTGGCTTGATCGCGAGGAGAACGGAATGTGCCACATCGGCATTGACGGATTCCTCGCAGAGGTGGCCGGGAATATCGACGGCGTAACGTATGCGACGGCGCACGGGACGCATTGTCCTGCGCTGGCGTTTACGGTGAACGGCGTCGAGTGGCCGATGAGTTTTCCGAATCCGGTGATGATTCAGAGAGTGAACAGCCGGTTGAGGAGCGATCCGGCACGAGTGACAGCCGATCCGTATGGGGCTGGGTGGTTATTTGAAGGATACGAAGTGCCAGAGCGGACGCGGGCGGGCCTGGTCTCCGGAAAACAAGCCGAGGCTTGGCAAGCGGAGGAACGCGTGCGGCTGGAGCGGGAGATCCACGACACGCATGCGCCCGGATGCGATGGCGGAGCGCCGGTGCGAGGAGTGGCTCAGTTATTGTCGCGTCAGCATGTGGTGTGCCTGTTCCAGCATTTTTTCTCGAAGCGTGGCTGGACGGCGGAGGAGTGAGCATGAGGCGGTATGCGGTGATGTTCGGTCTGGGGTTTGTGGTGGCGCTGATTGCCGGGTGGGTGGCGTTTCCTCATGCGCTGTATGTGAAGAAAGCGCAACCGCTCGAGTTCCGGCATAAGACACATGCGGAGAAGTCCGGCGTAGCGGAGTGCAGCGAGTGCCACGTACTGCACGACGATGGAACATTTGCCGGACTTCCCGCGATGGAGAAATGCGCGAGTTGCCACTCGGACAAGCTCGGAGAGAGCAAGGCCGAGGCCACGCTGGTTGATACGTACATCAAGCCGGGACATGAAACGCCCTGGTTGGTGTATGCCCAACAGCCGGCGAACGTGTGGTTCTCGCACGCGATCCATGTAAAGCGAGCTGGATTGAAATGTGAGAACTGTCACGGGCAGTACGGCAAGTCGGACCAAGTGAAGGTGTACGAGGTGAACCGCATCAGCGGATACAGCCGCGACGTTTGGGGACATTCCATGTCGCGGTTGCGGCGCGCTCCGGGAGACGGCATGAAGATGCTGGATTGCGAGGGATGCCACCGGGCGCGGCACGTTGAAGTGGGTTGCTTAGGTTGTCACAAGTGAAGGGAGAAGCATGAAGTTCTCACGTCGAGATCTGCTGGTATGGGGCGCGGGAGCCGCGGCGGGTCTGGCAGTGACGCCGGTTCCGTGGAAACTGCTGGATGATACGGCGAAGTGGAGTCAGAACTGGGGATGGATTCCGCAGCCTGCGCGTGGTCCGGTGGAGGTGAAGCAGTCGGCGTGCACGCTGTGTCCGAATGGATGCGGAGTGCGAGTACGGATGGCCGGCGGATGGCCGGTTGGAGTAGCGGGAGTGGCGACGCATCCGGTGACGTACGGGGCGCTTTGTCCGCTGGCGTTTGGAGCGCACCAGTTGAATTGGCATCCGGAGCGGTTGAAGGTTGTGCGACATCGCGGCGCTGTTGCGTCCTGGGAAGATGCGCGGTCTGTGTTTGCTAAGGCGTGTGGCTCCGGTCGGGTGGTCGTGATTGATGGATATCCGGGGCGCGCGGCTTCGCAGGTGCTTTCGAACTTTGCAGAAAAGCACGGCGAGTATCGCGTGGTACGCGGTGCAGAGACACGGGCTCTCTCGCCTTTTGAAGAATGGACTGGCGTGCCGGCTGCTGCACTTGGATATGACCTGGAAAATGCGCGGACAGTTGTGAGTTTCGGCGCGCCGTTGCTGGATGGGTGGGGAGCTCCCGGACGATTCACACGGCTGTGGGCGGAGAAAGCGGCAGGGCAAGATGATCCGCAGCTTCGCGTGATTCAGATTGAGCCTTCGTTATCGCGGACCGCGACAAATGCCTATCAGTGGATTAGCACTCGGCCAGGATCGGAGAGCGCATTGGCTTCCGGTATTGCGCGCGTGCTGCTGGAAGAAAAACTGGTGACGGCGCGTGGACCGATGCCGGAATTAACGCTGGAATACGCTGCATCGCAGACCGAGTTGAAAACGGATGCGATCCGCGAGCTGGCGCGGACGATTGCTGCACAGGGGCCTGTGGTGGCGATCGCGCGGGATGAGAATCCGGCGGTTGCGGCTTTGAATGTTGTGCTAGGAGCGATCGGGAATCGCGGCGGGATCGTGCGGCGATCTTCCTCTGCAACTTCGCAACTGATTGCCGATGCGAGTATCGGAGCTGCAAGAGTCGTGGTACTTGATTCGAGTGTGCCGTGGAATTTTGAGCCTGCGACTGATGCGGAGGTATTTCGGTTTGCAGCGTGGAATGGTGGGCCGACGAAATCGGATTGGCTGTTGCCGGCCCCCGGGTTCCTCGAGGAACTGACGGATGTGCCGAGCGCTCCGACTTCTGGCGTCGAGACTTACGGAATCGCCCCTGCTTTAACTAAGGCTTTGCACAAGACGCAAAGCTGCGCGGAGTTTCTGGCGAGCTTTGATTCCAGTCTGGATTCAGCAGAAAAAATCGTTCATGGGCGGTGCACGGAATTGTTCCGTGCGCGACGCGGGACAATTCAGTCGCACGACGCGGTTGCGGTTGCGAAGATCGAGTCTGCGCAAAAGGCGGAAGAGCAACTTACGAGTGGAGCAGTTTGGATTGGCGAGCCGGCATCAGGGGGTAGCATTCGCTGCGCGCTCAAACAATGGCCCGCAGCCGATGCCAGCTCGCCCCTTGAGTTGAGCGGGAGCTGGCCAGCTGCGGTAATGCCGGCTCTGGCGACGAAACTGTATCAGGAATCTGGGCTGCGCGAATCAGGGAGGAATGCATGAGCGCCCGTTACGGCATGGTGATCGATCTGGACCGCTGCACGGGTTGCGGATCATGCATGGTCGCATGTGGGGCGGAGAACAATGTTCCCGCATTGCCGCAAGCTACGGCGCGGACCGGGCTGACTCCGATGCTGGTGCGGAGAGTGTCGAACGGTCTCGATGGAAATTTGCGGCGAGAAGCATTCATTCCGATCCTGTGCATGCAGTGTGAGCATGAGACGCCGTGCGTGCATGTGTGTCCGCAGCAGGCGGTGGAAGTTGATAAAGCCACCGGGATCGTGATGCAGATGCCGCAACGATGCCTCGGTTGCCGGTATTGCATGACGGCGTGTCCGTATCATGCGCGGTACTTCAACTGGTGGGATCCGGCGTGGCCTGCGGGGATGGAGAAGAGCTTGAATCCCGGCGTCGCTTCGCGAATGCGCGGTGTGGTGGAAAAATGCAATCTGTGCCATGGACGGTTGCATGGGGCCCAAGAGAAAGCGGCGGCCGCAGGTAAGCGCGAAGTGGACTTGGCTGATTATGTTCCGGCGTGTGTGGAGGCGTGTCCTACGGGAGCAATTCGTTTCGGAAATCTTGCCGACCAGAACGATCCGGTTGCGCAAGAGATTCATTCTAGGAATACATTCCGCCTACTGGAGAAGATCGGGACCGAACCGAAGATTTACTACAAGTCGAACCAGGCTTGGGTTCGGAAGATGGCCGAACCGATTGGAGAGAGTGGGAGTCCCGTAAGGGCGACGGAGAATTCGCAAAGGATTTCGGAGGTACAACATGTCTAGCGCGGCTCTCGCCGACAGTCGATGGATCGCTCGCGGCGAAGAGCGAACTTCATTGCCACGGTTTCTGGCGTGGTTGAGTCCGTGGGTGGTAGTGCTCGCGATCGGAGTGTACGCAGCCGGGTTGTGCCTGTACTACGGACTGAACCAGACAAACCTGGATAATCGCTTCGCTTTTGGGCTTTGGATTTTTCTTGATCTGGGAGTGATCGCCCTCGGGGCGGGAGCATTCTTTACGGGATTCCTCGTCTACATTTTGAAGCGAGCGGAACTCAAACCCATCCTCAACACTGCCGTTGTAGTTGGGTTCATCTGCTACAGCGGAGCGGTGGGAATTTTGGCAATCGATGTCGGGCAGCCGTTGAGATTCTGGTTTACGTTCTGGCATCCGAATACGCACTCGATGCTGACTGAGGTGACATTCTGCATCACGTGCTACCTGACTGTGCTGTGTCTGGAATACATTCCAATCATTCTGAAGAACAGGCAACTGCAAAAGCTTCCGTCGTTCTTTATTTTTGAGCACCAGTTGCACAAGCTGGTACCGGTGCTGGCGGGAGTGGGAACGCTGTTGTCGTTCTTTCATCAGGGCTCACTTGGTGGACTGTACGGAGTGTTACGCGGGCGTCCGTTTGCGTTTCGCGAAGGAATCTTCATTTGGCCTTCTACTTTTTTCTTGTTCATCCTGTCAGCAATTGCGACTGGGCCGAGTTTTCTGATGCTGGTGACCGCCACTGTCGAGACGGTGACGGGGCGGCGGTTGGTAGCGAATGAGGTGTTTCGGCGATTGGCCAAGATTTCCGGTGTCCTGCTGGGGATTTATGTCGCGGCGAAGGCGATCGATACATTGATCTGGCTGAACTTCACGTCTCCGGCTGAGGGATTTGCGCCATGGCAGTACTACATCTATAAGCCATTTGGGACGCCGGTGCTGTTTGCAGAGATCGTAGTATTCGGGCTTCTGCCGGCATTTCTGCTGACGTTTCGGCGGACGGCCGAGCGCAGAGGGTGGCTCCTGTTTGGCGCAGGTCTGGCGTGCTGCGGAATTCTGATGAACCGCTTTGTGATGACCGTGCAGACGCTGGCGCTGCCGACGCTGCAGTTCGATAGCTTTCTGAGTTACACACCGAGCTGGCAAGAAGTGGCGAGCTTCGGAGCAGTGATCGCTTACGGCGTGATTGTGTATTCGCTGTCATATCGCTATCTGCCGCTGTTTCCAAGAGCGGCGCGGGAGGATGGAGATGTTTCCGGGCGTTGATGGGTTTCATTGGGCTGCTGGTCATGTCATCTTTTTATGTTTGTTCTTTATCGTCGTGGTCACGATTGCGGTGACGGTGCTGAAGGCTAGCTTGCGTACGGCTCGCGATTTTCGCACGCATAGGGCGATTGCGTTGTGGTGGAAGGCAGGCTTCGCGCAGTTGCCGATCGCGGACCGGCGATGCCGGCATGAGTTGGCGGGAAGAGTGATCTCGCGGACATGCGATCACCAGTTTGACTGCCGGACTTGCGAAAACTATTCGCGTTTTTCGGTGCTGCCAGCGACTGGGTATGCGCGTGATTTGGGTTTGGATTATCCAACGGACCGGCTGTATCACCGTGGACATACCTGGGTGAAACCAGAAGAGGATGGGACGGTCAGCATCGGAATCGATGCACTGGCGGATCATCTGATTGGGAAGCCGGATTCGGTGAAATTGCCTGAGCCTGGCGACGAACTCGAAGTGAACCAGACTGCGTGGCGGATCAAGAAGAATGGGCATGAGATTGGCGTGCGGGCTCCGCTGGAGGGAACTGTTCTATCGACCGGCGGCGAAGATGGGTGGACTTTAAAGGTGCGTCCGCGAGTGGATATAGGGGATCCAAAATCGCTGCGGCATCTTCTGCGAGGGCCGGAAGTGCATGGATGGATCGCACGGGAGCTGGAGAGATTACAGTTGCAGTTGCGACCGGCCGGAACGGTGCCTAGCTTGGCCGACGGTGGAATACTGGTGCATGGACTGATCGACGCCGTGCCTTCGGCGAACTGGGACGCCGTGATTGCGGATACCTTCTTGGCAGTGTGAGTCCGGCTCTGAATGAAAAGCTAGAGCTCATGTAGCCCACAGGAAATCTCCATGTCTCGCGCAAAGAGCGCGCGAGACATGAGGCACACCCATCGCTTTGGGCTATGTGTTATCGGGATGTTTCAATATGAGGGACAGGGCAGCAGGTTCCTCATCGCTTTGCTCCTCGGAATGACAAAGAGCTGAGGAGATCACTCGCCGTGGTGTCCGAGCGACCGTTAATGCGAGATTTCGTAGCGTTTTAGTTTGTCGTACAGCGTGGAGCGGTCGATGCCTAGCGCCGCGCTGGCCTCTTTCACGTTGCCGTGTTTACGTTCCAGAGCGGCGACGATTGCGCGGCGTTCCAGCTCACCGAGTGGCACGTCCGGGATCTCCCAGTTTTGCTGCGGGTTGGCGCGTTGGAGCCAAGAGAAATCCTGTTCATCGAGCATACCGTTACGGCAGGTGACGATGGCGCGCTCGATCACGTTTTCGAGTTCGCGGACGTTTCCTGGCCAATCGTGAGCCATCAAAACCTTCAAGGCTGCCGGGGAGATGCCGTGAACTTCCTTGCCTAATTCTGAAGAGATACGCTGGACGAAGTGTTCGGCGAGCAGCGGGATGTCTTCGAGTCGTTCGCGCAGAGCGGGCAGGCGGATTTCGATTACATTCAGACGGTAGTACAAATCTTCGCGAAATTTCCCTTGCTGTACTTCTTGCGGGAGATTCTTGTTTGTTGCGGCGATGATGCGGACATCGACCTGGACTTCTTCGTTACCCCCGACGCGGTAGAAGCGGCGTTCCTGGAGAACGCGTAAGAGATCTGCCTGAAGTTTGGGCGAGATGTCGCCAATCTCGTCAAGGAAGATGGTGCCGCCGTCGGCTAATTCGAACTTGCCTTTAACTTGTCCGGTTGCGCCAGTGAATGCACCCTTTTCATAGCCGAACAATTCGCTTTCGAGCAGGGTTTCTGTCAGAGCGGCGCAGCTTACTACGATGAAGGGTTTTTCTGCGCGATTGCCGGAGAAGTGAACTGCGCGGGCAATCAGTTCTTTGCCGGTGCCGCTCTCTCCGCGGATCAGAACTGTACTACGCAGGCTGGCGATCTCCTGAGTGAGGGCGAGGATTTCTTCCATGCGGGGATTCTTTGTGATGACGTCGTGGTGACGATATTGGCGCGTGAGCTTCTTACGTAGAATGGCGTTCTCGCTTTGCAGCTTTTTCAGCTTCAGAATGCGCGAGACGAGCATGGAGATTTCCTGCGGGTTGCAGGGCTTCACGATATATTCCTGAGCGCCCTCTTTCATGGCCTGAATTGCGGTGTCGACTGTGGCGTAGGCAGTAATAATGATGACGGAGGCTTCTGGGCGCACGCGGTGGATTTCCATCATGGTTTCGATGCCATCCATGCCGCCGGGCATTTTCAGATCAACGAAGCAGATGGCGTAGTCGGTGGACTTGGCGAGTTCGACGGCCTGCTGGCCGTTGGGAGCGGTATCGACGCGGTATCCATCTTCGCGGAGCCATGCGGCCATGGATTCACACATAACGTCTTCATCGTCGACGACGAGGATTGGCCAATTTTTTTTCATACTCCTCCATCCAGGGATGCAAAGCGCTGCGCCAATTGCGATCCGCAGCGATCGCAGTACTGTTCAGACTTGGTGTCGACCATGCCGATATGGGTCGAAAGGCTCATCGCACATTTCTGTTCGGAGCAGTGCACCAGGCCGAAGGTGTGTCCCATCTCGTGAAGAACTTCTTTAGTCAGGCGCTCGCGGAGAACGTCGTCTTGGGCGGGCAATCCATAAAATTGCTGTTGCAGGCGGCAGAGTGAAACGACCGCTACCTTGCCATCGAGCTGTGCTTGGCCGAAAAGAAAACTGAGCATCGGAATGGACAGGTCAACCTCCGTGACGCCGAGGATGCGGGTGGCGTCAGGTGGAGCGTATTCAGCAAGCAATCGCATAATGTCGACTGACTGATACTGCTTCCGCTTCGGATCGAAGGCAGTCGCGGGAACGGATAGTCCAGCGAGATGCTTGATGGGCAGCGGGAACCACTCCGCGGTCGCATTTGTGATCCAGCGCCAAACCTTGTCCGGAACATTTCCGACAGCGACAAGGTAAAGAGCGCTCACACAGTTTGCACCTGCACTTCCCGAAGATCCGAATCGGTCTTACGCGACTTCAGCGGCACCGTGACTGTGAAAGTTGTGCCGATGTTGCGCTGGCTTGTAACTTCAACCTCACCGTCGTGTGCTTTCACGATGCCGTACAGCACAGCGAGACCCAGTCCCACGCCTTTGCCATCAGCTTTAGTCGTGAAAAATGGGTCGAAAATTTTCGAGATGTTCTCAGGGGCAATACCCTCACCTGTGTCTGTGACCGAAAGCTCGACGTTGGTGTTCTGATCGACGAGGCGGGTGCGCAGTGTGAGGGTGCCGCCGCCCTTGGGCTGCATGGCTTGCGCGCCGTTCAAGACCAGGTTCAGGACGACCTGCTGCATCTGCGACGAATCGCACTCCACCTGCGGCAATGTTTCCTGGAGATCGAGGACGATCTCGGAGCTAAGAAGCTTGAGTTTGTGCTGGGCCAGGTTCACCGTGGTGCGAATCAGCTTGTTGAGGTCTGCGGGTGCGCGCTGGGGTTTGGAGCGACGTGAAAACGACAGGAGATCGGAGACGATGCGTCCGACGCGGGCGGTTTCGGTAGAGATCAAGCTCAGGTATTTGCGGAACTCGGCTTCCCGGCCTGGCGGGTAGTTCCCGCTGGCCATAAGACGTTCGAGCAGCATCGAGAGATTTAGCACGCCAGAAACCGGATTGTTGATCTCGTGGGCGACGCTGGCGGCGAGCTGCCCCAATGAAGCGAGGCGGTCGGACTGAACGAGTTTGCGCTGCGCGGTCTGGAGTTGCTGAGTGCGCTCGTCGACTTTGCTTTCGAGCGTCTGCTGCATCTCGTTCAACTCGTTCACCGCGAGCTTCAGACGTTCACGCATGCGATTGAACGAGTCGACGAGTTCGTCGAGCTCCTGGCTGCGTTCCGTGATCTCGATGTGTTGATCGAGGTCCATTTCGCTGACGGCCTTTGTTGCTTTAATCAGTTGTTGAATCGGTGTGCCGACGAAGCGTCGGGTGAAGAGAATGACGAAAGCGGCCCCGATAGTGACCTCCAGAAGAGTCCAGACGATAGTTTGAAGAGTGATGCTGCGAGTCTGCGCTTTCACCGGATCGAGGCGCAGGGCAACGTCGACCACTCCGAGAACCTTTGTCGATGCTTTGTGCGCGTGGCAGCTTGCGTTGCTGCAAGAGGGCTCGTTGTAAATGGGAGTGACCATACTGATGGTCTTCAGTCCCTCGGGAGACGTGGCGTAACGAACGCGGGAGGCCTGAACAGGTTTGTCGATGATTGGGCCTCTGCTGTGACAGGTCGTGCAGACATCGTTGCTCAAGTCCACAAGACCTTGATGGGGTTGTTCGCGCGCGTCCGTCGAAAAGACGAGACGGCCTTCGCGGTTGAACATGCGGATCCGGTCGACGCCCTCTTTGTCGGCGATGGTCTGCATGATCTGGTAGGCGGCTCGTCTGTCGTCATCGAGCATGAATTGCCAGGTGGCGCTAGTGATGCTGCGGGAGAGTTCGTCGGCACCGAGCACCATGGTGTTGACCAGCTGCTTTTTCTGGGTGCGGAAATTGAGGTATCCGCTGACGCCGCTGATGGCGACGATGAGGACCGTGAGCGAGAGGATTAGCTTGGGACCAAGTTTGCGAAACATAGCAGCCGACAATGCGCGGCGCACTAAACCGTCCAGCTATAGAAAACTCTGAAAGCAGGCAGCTTCCCATGTTTCGCAAGCCGGCGAGACATGGGGCATCCCTGATGTCAGGTTCATGCTAGCCAGACGGGAGAAAAGAGGCCGTGATTGGCACTTCGAACGGGAGTGATTTCGATCACAACGCGTGCGCTTACCCGTATGGAATCAGAGGAGTAGGGCGGAATGTAACTAGCTGATTATAAGGTGAACCCTGTATACGATAGGCCCGTGACACCTGAGAGGATAGATGTTTTGCCTGCTCGCCCAAGGATGGGAAGTGACTACGAAACATCTTCTTTCTATCGACGATGACGCGGAGACATTGCGACAGCGTGCTCTTCTGCTGGAGTCGAGCGGATATGAGGTCCTATCGACGCAAACTGGGCAGGAGGCGCTGCGTCATTTGGAGAATGGGGCGCAAGTCGATCTGGTACTGCTGGATTACATGATGCCGGGGATGCGAGGAGACGAACTGGCTCGGCAGCTGAAGAAGCTGTATCCGAAGCTTCCCCTGATCGCAGTGTCTGCGGCGAACGAATTGCCCCAATCATTTCAGGAGACCGTCAATGCGAGCGTGAGGAAAGGACAAGATCCGCGAGTCTTGCTGGGTACGATTGCCGAAATACTTGCCAAGAATGGCAAGGAGGCGGGCACGAGCGATCGACAGAGAATAGTCCTTTGCGTAGAGGATGAGGAGCTTCAGCTGAGAGCCCGCAAGATGCTGTTTGAAGCGGCTGGGTATCGCGTGCTCGAGGCACGATCAGCCAAGAGCGCCATCGATCTGTTCGCTGCACAACCTCCCGACGCTGTAGTCATGGATTATTGGTTATCGGACCAGGATGGAAATGGGACGGTCGTCGCAGAACAGATGAAACGTATGCGACCGCGGACGCCAATCCTGATGCTGTCAGGTTTTACGGCGCTGCCAGGGGAGGGTGCACTGGTCGACTCCTGGATCCGGAAATCGCAACTCGATCCTGAGAACCTTGTGAATGAGGTCGATCGACTAATCAAGCTTCGTCAAATTCACCCACAGAACGACCGTCCCGAATGAGACCTGGCCATCCCGTATCTTTCGAAGATTCAATGTGGGCGGACAGGAGCCTACTCCCATTGGGTTTCATTGGGAAAGCAATCATTCTATCCCTTGTCTTGCTGCAGGGCTTCGCTTCCATCGCCCGTGCCAGCGAGTCTTCAAACCCGCCTGACGAACAAAAGACGCTCAAGCAACTGACCTTGTCGCAACTGGGGAATGTTGAAGTCACCACGGCTTCGAAAACCCCGGAGCAGGTTTGGAAGACATCGGCTGCGATCTTCGTTTTGACACAGGATGATATTCGGCGGTCGGGTGCGACAACCGTTCCGGAGGCATTGCGACTTGTACCAGGAGTAGAAGTCGCACGCATCAACAGCAACCGGTGGTCGATTGGCGTACGAGGGTTCGGAAGCCGTCTGACGCGGGATGTGCTCGTTCTGATCGACGGACGCACTGTTTACACCACACTGCTGGCAGGCACGTACTGGGAAGTACAGAACCTGATGCTCGCAGACGTCGACCGGATCGAGGTCATCCGCGGGCCGGGAGGAACGATCTGGGGTCCGAACGCCGTGAATGGCGTGATCAATATCATCACCAAGAGCAGCAAGGAGACGCACGGCGAGTACGTGAGCGTGGCAGGTGGAAATGTAGATCAAGGAATGGTCAACGCGCGATATGGCGGAGGTAATGGGGATGGCCTAAATTACCGCGTGTACGGACTCGCGTTTGATCGTGGACCGGAATACCATCCCGGCGGAATTGATTACGACCGCTGGCGAGCGGTGCAGGGCGGATTCCGCATGGACTGGGCAACTGGGGGGCCGAATCGATTTACGCTCCAGGGAGATGTTTACGATGAGGGAACGGGAGAGAGCGTTACAGCGACAACGTATGCTCCTCCCTATTCGCAGATTCTGAATGGCACCGCTGGACTCTCGGGCGGGAACGTTGTAATGCACTGGCAGCACGTCCAAGGTGAGGGGAAAGACTTTCAGCTGCAGGCGTATTACGACCGCACGAACCGCCATGAGCTGAATTTTGAGGACTTGCGAGACACATTTGACGTCGACTTTGTGGATCGCTTCCGGTTGCCAAGGCAGCAGATCTCGTGGGGATTTGGAGGGCGCTGGAGCTATGGAAAAAATCCGACTGTTGTTTCCGGACTTTATTTTCTTCCGGGGAGCCGAACAGATCAGCTATACACGGCGTTTCTGCAAGATGACGTTGGGCTGATTGATGATCAGCTGGTTCTCGAATTAGGAACAAAGCTGCTGAAGACGAATTACACGGGTGCAGAATGGCAGCCGAGCGTGCGACTTCTGTGGACGCCACGAGCTACGCAGACATTTTGGGGAGCATTTACTCATGCGGTGCGTACGCCATCGGATGCGGAGAGGGCATTCTATCTAACGGGGTTTACGGGATCGTTCGTCAATAACCTGCCGTTTTTCGCGAGGTTCAACGCGAACCCTGATTTTCGTTCGGAAGAACTGAACGGGTACGAGTTCGGATACAGACAGCTGGTACGGCAGAACATCTACGTAGACGTTGCGGCGTTTCACAATCATTACGGCGATCTATTCAGCGAAGATATTACGGGTTCGACCTACCTCGAGAACAATCCAGGACCGCCTCATTATTTGTTGCCAGCGGAATTTGGAAATGGGCTGGTGGGCACCACCAAAGGCGTGGAAATCGCGCCGGAATGGAAGCCTCTTCCCGCTTGGCGCTTGCGGGCGACGTATTCATTTTTGCAGACGCGGCTGATGCCGGGCGCGAACTCGGAAGATATTGGAACCTCTCCCATCACAGAGGGATCAAGCCCGCGGCACCAAGTCACGGCCCAGTCCGGAGTCGACTTCAATAAATCCTTCAGTCTCGATTTGATCTATCGCTACGTAAGCCGGCTGAAGGCACAGAATATCCGCGCGTACTCAACGGCGGATGCTCAATTCACGTGGCACACGCGGTGGCCACTGAGCTTTTCGGTTGTGGGACAGAACTTGTTTCAGCCTTACCATTACGAGTTTGCCAGCGATCCGGCTCCGAACGTTGCTATCAAGCGCAGCGTCTACGGTCAAATTACGTGGCAGAAGTGAACATGGCGAGAGTGCGCAAACCGTGGTGCGCATGCCGGATGAGATTCCCCATTGGGGGTTTGCAGTCTTGTTGCGCTGCGGTCGTACTGCTCACCTGCACATTATCGTGGGCTCAAGCGTCAAAACCCAGCGAATCGCAAGTCGAAGCTGCCTACCTATTCAACTTCGGCAAATTCGTAACCTGGCCAAACGATCGAGCAGGGGCTGCTGAGAATTTCTCCATCTGCGTCATAGGCAAAGATCCATTCGGACCTGTTCTGGACGAGACTGTGAACGGGGAGCAGATCGACGGCAAGAAGGTTGGGATTCTACGGATTTCGAAAATACAAGAGGTACGATCCTGCAACATTCTTTTTGTCAGCTCCTCCGAGGAAAAGCGCTTGCCGACCATCGTTGTGGAAGCGCAGCGCGTGCATGTGCTCACCGTGAGTGACATGCCACACTTTGCCGAACGAGGAGGCACAATCGGCTTGATAAACCATAATGACCGGATTCGTTTCGAGGTGAACCGCACTCGAGCCGAGGAATGCCATCTCGGGCTCAGTTCAGAGCTGCTAAAGGTTGCACTCCGAGTGATTGGAGGCAATCAGGCCGGGAACTGACAATGGTATTGAAACGTCCAGCTTCGATTTCCACTCGCCTCACACTCATGAACATGCTGGTGAGCGGAGTGGCGTTGTTGCTGGCGTGTGCGGGATTCTTTACTTACGATCAGATCACATTCCGGCAGGGTTTGCTTCGAACGCTCTCGGCACAGGCACAGATCGTGGGATCCAACAGCGTGTCGGCAATCCTGTTTAACGATCCGCAGGCGGCGTCAGGGACGCTGTCGGCTCTCCAAAGCTCGCCGAATATTTCGGCAGCAGGAATTTTTGCGAGTGACGGACGCGTCTTGGCGCAGTACTCACGCGATGCAGCGAAAGAGATCCTGAATATCCCACAACTGGATGCCGGAAAGACAGAGGGCCACTGGTTCCAAAGCGGTCGAGTGATTCTGATACGCAGGATTGTCTCGGAAGGCAAACCAATCGGGTTCGTTTACCTAAGGGCGAGCCTCGCAGATATCGATCGCCGGCTCAGGCGATATGCACTGATCGCATTTGGCGTGCTGCTGGTGTCGTTGATTGCAGCGAATGCTGTGTCATCGACCTTCCGGCGATCAGTGGCGCAACCGATTATCCAGCTGGCGGAAGCTGCGCAGCGCTTCTCACGCGATAAAAACTACGCAATGCGAGTGAAACCTCCGGCGGAGCAGAATGAACTGGCAGTTCTGGTGAAGTCGTTCAACGAAATGCTGAGCGAACTTCAAAAGAGCCATGAGGAACTGGAGCAGAGGGTTGCGGAGCGGACGCGCGAACTGGTTTCGGCAAATCGTGAGCTTGAGGCATTTTCGTATTCCGTCTCGCACGATCTGCGTGGACCGCTCGACGCTGTCAATGGCTTCAGCTATCTGCTGATGCAGAAGTTTGGGCCAGAGATGGACGCAGCACAGCGGGAGTTGTTGGAGAATATCAGGGCGAGCAGCCGAAAAATGACGGGTCTGATTGATGACCTGCTGAATCTCTCTCGCGTGACGAGCAGTGCGATGAGCACTGAGACGGTGGACTTGGGAGGAATGGCTTGGTCAATTATGGAAGAACTCCGCGCGAGTTCACCAGATAGGAAAGTGGAGTTCGTCTCCGCGGAAAGGGCAGACGTGATTGGCGATGCGCGGCTGTTGCGCATTCTGATGGATAATTTATTGCGCAATGCGTGGAAATATACATCACATCATGATCATGCACGAATCGAGTTTGGGATTACGCAAGACAATCATCGGGCAGTGTATTTTGTGAAGGATGATGGGAGCGGATTTGACCCAAAAGCTGCCGATCGGCTGTTCCAACCCTTTCAACGGCTGCATTCGGCAACCGAATTTCCGGGAAGCGGTATAGGGCTGGCGACGGTGCAGCGTATTGCCCGGCGGCACGGGGGAGAAGTATGGGCTACGGCTGCGAAAGAAAAAGGGGCAACATTTTATTTCACGATCAACACACGCCGCGAGTACACCGCCTAGAAGCCTTCTTGGACAGACAGTACCAACAGCAGGGAATTCAGGCGCATCAAAGTGGGACGCTTCGTGAATCAAGTATATTGAGAAGGTGTGCGATCGAAGCTGACTTGATAGCCTATGCGGTTCGCGGTCGTCGTCGTTGTGCTGTTGGCAAGCGCAAGTGCATTTGCGCAATTGATGTTCCAGCCTGCCTCGGAGTCCTATAACGGCCAAAATGTCAGCCGCGTGTCGCTGATTGCAAATCCAAATCGCGATCTGCAAAGCCTCTACCCACTGGTTACACAGAAAATCGGCGAGCCGTATTCACAAGACAAAATTGAGGCTGATACCGCAGCGTTACAGAAAGCTGGCCACTTCGAGCAAGTAAAGGCGAGCGTGGTACCGGATATCAACGGGCTGCGGGTGCAATATCTTCTCGAGCCAGCGTATTACCTGGGAGTGGTGGAGTTCCCGGAAGCAACCAAGTTGTTCTCGTACACACGGCTGCTACAGGTTGCGAATCTCTCGGACGAAGATCCGTACGATCCAGCGCAGATCCCCGTAGCTGTAGATGCGCTCCGGAATTTCCTGTATCGAAATGGCTACTTTCAGGCCGAGGTCAAGGCTCAGCCGGCGATTGATGACCGACACAAAATCGTGAATGTGAGTTTTGCGACTGTTATCGGGAAACGGGCCAAAATATCTTCGGTGAGCATTGAAGGAGCAAGCGAAGCGGAAAAAGTGCGGCTGTTGCATTCCGTGGAGTCGCTGCGAGCGCGGCTCTCCCGCGCACTATTGAAACCGGGGAAGCCTTATTCCCGAGGCCGGATCGCGTCGGCGCAAAGTTTGATGAAGAAGGCGCTGAGCGGACAACATCGGCTCGCAAGCAGCGTGAAGGAAAATCCACCTAAATACGACCCTGAAACGAATCGCGTAGCGGTTTCGTTTACGGTCGAGGTTGGCCCGGTGGTGACGATTCGTACAGAAGGCGCGAAGCTGACCGTCATTCCGTTTCTAGGCGGGCGACAGACGCGGAAACTGATTCCGGTTTATGCCGAAGGCGCGGTTGACCGGGAATTGGTGGAAGAAGGGGAGCGCAATCTTACAGACTACTTCCAGAAAAAGGGCTACTACGATGCGAAGGTAACAACGGATTTCCAGAACGAGCCCGACGAGATTTCTATTGTTTACAAGATCGATCGCGGGAAAAAGCACAAAGTTGACCGGATCATTTTTCACGGAAATTACGCCATCGGCGAGAAGGACCTTTCTGCCCAGATGACGGTCAAGAAGTCGCATATCTGGACGCATGGGAGTCTTAGCCAATCCCTTCTGAAGCAAAGCGCGTCGAATATCGAGGCGTTGTATCGCGATCGCGGATACGAAGACGTCAAAGTTACGCCGCGAACAGTGGACCGCGAGCCGAAGATCGATGTCGACTTCGATATTGAGGAGGGCCCGCAGACAATCGTCGATGATGTGCAAGTGACCGGTAATCAGAAGATCGCCAGGGATCAACTGACGGCCCCGAAGGGGTTTCAACTACGAGCGGGAGATCCATTTTCACCGAGGAAAATGGCCGATGATCGAAACCGGATGTCTGCCAATTATCTCAATCGCGGATATCTGAACGTGGAGGTGAAGGCCACCGCTGAGAAAACTAAGGAAGATCCAAATCGAGTCAAAGTTTCCTATGCGATTACCGAGAACCAGATGGTGCGGATGGATGACATTGTTTATCTGGGGCAGGAGCGTACGAAACTTTCATTGCTACAGAAGACCGCTCAGATGAAGCCCGAAACGCCAATGCGGCGTCAGGAGCTTATGGAGGCTGAGAGCCGGCTGTATGACTTGACGATCTTTGATTGGGCAACCGTTGGGCCGCGAAAGCCGATCACTAACCAAACGGATGAGACGGCGCTCGTGAAAGTCCATGAAGCGAAGCGGAATGAGATCACGTACGGGTTTGGATTTGAGGTGTCGCACCGCGGGGGGAACGCGCCGAGTGGAACAGTGGCAATTCCCGGAGGCGGTGGCACGATTGGATTGAATGGATACGAGATCGCACCGAGTCAATCGACGTTTGCGAGTCCGCGAGGGGTGATCGAGTTCACACGGCGCAACATGCGGGGCCTGGCTGAGACCGCAAGTGCCTCAATCCTGGCATCAGAACTCGACCAACGACTGGTGATGTCGTATGCGCAGGCTCACTTTTTTGGCACCGAGTGGCAGTCGCTGAGCAGTTTCTCACTTGAGCGAAACAGCGAGAATCCATTGTTCACTGCGAGTTTGGGGAATCTTTCATTTCAACTCGAACGGGCGATTGCTCACAAGGCGAACACGCGCGTTCAGATCCGGTATGTCTTCAACAAGACGGCGCTGTCGCACATTCTGGTGCCGGACCTCGTGTTGCCGCAGGATCAGAATGTGCGCTTGTCGACCTTTTCGGGGACATTGATTCACGACACGCGCGACAAGCCGTTGGACGCCCATCATGGGATGTATGGCACGATAGATTTGGGAATCACTCCAACGGCATTGGGGTCGAGCGCAGACTTCGCAAGGCTTTTTGGGCAGTACGCGTTCTACAAACCCGTGCATTCGGTTGTGCTTGCGAATAGCATTCGCGTTGGTTTGGCCGCGCCGTTCGCCAACAGCTTCGTGCCGACGAGCCAGCTGTTCTTTACCGGAGGCGGTACCTCACTGCGCGGCTTCCCGATCGATGCGGCGGGACCGCAACGGCTGGTGCCATTCTGCGATGTGCTGCAGGGCGAGTCGGGATGCGTGAACATCACAGTGCCAGTAGGTGGCAAGCAATTGTTTATCCTGAATTCAGAAGTGCGTTTCCCGTTGGGAATTACGAAGGCGTTGGGTGGAGTTTTGTTCTACGACGGCGGTAACGTGTACAGCGCCATTAACCTGCACCAGTTCGTCAACGATTACACCAACACGGTCGGGTTGGGACTTCGGTATGCGACGCCGATTGGGCCGGTGCGTTTTGATGTCGGGCGTAATTTGAGTCCTGTACCCGGTCTCAATCCATGGCAGTACTTCATCACAATTGGGCAGGCGTTTTAGAGGATAGTTATGAGTTGGAAACGAAAGATCGGATGGGCAGCGCTGGGGCTGGGGATATTGATAGGCGTCGCTCTACTCGGAGGATATGCCTATCTGAAGAGCAATGCCTTTGAACGATTCGCGCTGCGCGAAATTGGGGAGCAGGCGAATGAGGCAACCGGAGGAAAAACCACGGTTGGCCGGCTGGACTTCACTCTTTCCGGGCTCACGGCAAATCTCTACGACATTACGTTGCACGGGACCGAGACCCCCGACCAACCGCCCTTGTTGCATGCGGATAAGCTCACCGTACACGTGAAGATCGTATCTTTGCTGCACCAGCAATTTTCGTTGCGCGAACTTCTGATTGATCATCCGGTGGTTCACATTGCAGTAACCCGGGATGGAAAGAATAATCTGCCGACACCGCCTCCGAGTAAGAGCAGCAGTCATACCAGCGTATTTGATCTTGCCGTTGGACATGCGCAGCTTTCGAATGGTGAAGTCGACTACAACGATCAGAAAACGCCGATGGATGCTGATCTATACGATCTTGGGACGGACATTCGATTCAGCCCGGGGATCAAGAAATATGAGGGCACACTTTCCTATGATCGCGGAAAACTGCATTATGCGGCATACCAGCCTTTTTCCCACAGTCTTCGACTGAAGTTCGGAGCTACGCCAGAGCAATTACAGGTTGAATCAGCGATGCTGCGGGTGGGAGCGTCGGAAGCGTCGTTGCAGGGGGCGGTGACGAATTACTCGAATCCGATTGCGAATGGCACTTATGCAATAAGAATTCACACGCAAGATTTCGCGTCGATGTCACCGAGCGCCAAGGCTGAGGGCGATGTGCTGCTTAGCGGCAAGCTCCACTACCAAGCGGTAGCGAATGAACCGGCGATCCGGAATGTCTCGATTGACGGCCGAATCGCAAGTGATTTGCTGCGGGCAGCGGCTTCCGGCAGACGAGTTGAATTACGCAACCTTCAGGGTGAATATCGGCTGGCGAATGGGAACCTGGTTCTTCGTAATGTTGCTGTTGAAACGCTTGATGGACGGATCGTCGCAGACGGCGAGATGAATCGTCTGGACTCGACTCCGGACTCACGCTTTCATGCTTCGTTGCAAGGTATTTCGTTGCGCGAAGTACAGCGAACGGCGGGTACGCAACTTTCCGCCGCAGCGATTTCCGGCCAGATTGGCGGAACGGCCGAGGCCGCCTGGAAGGGCAGTATTCAAAACATTCGGGCTCGCTCCGACCTGAGCTTGAGAGCGGAAGCGAGCAGTACGGCGAATCCAAAAGCCGAGCAAGTTCCGGTTACGGGTAACGTTCACGCCTCGTATGACGGGCGGCGTCAGACCATTCACTTGCAGGACACGGTGATCAAAGTGCCGACTGCCACGGTCACCGCGCAAGGAACGATTAGCGATCGATCGAGCCTGCAGGTGCAATTGGTCGCAAACGATTTGCATCAACTTGAGTTGCTGGCCGCGTCATTCCTCGCGGGCGGGAATCCGCCGCCTGCGGTGTCCGGGAAGGCGACCGTCAATGCGGTAGTGCAGGGATCATTGAAGAAGCCGTCAATTTCCGCACAGTTGAATGCGCAGGACTTGCGGGTGCAAGGGAGCGAGTGGAAGAGTGCAAGCTTAGGACTGCGAGCGAATCCGTCGGAATTGAACGTGGACAATGGAAAGCTCGTGAACGCTCAACAGGGACAGGCGACTTTCAGTGCAACCGTAGAACTGCATAACTGGGTTTATCAACCATCGGATCGGATTCAGGCGCGGCTCAATGCGCAGCAGTTCAGGATCGCCGACCTGCAGCAGGTCGCGAACCAGCACTATCCGGTCTCGGGTGTGTTGAACGCTAAGATCGCTGTGAATGGAACGCAAGATAATCCACAGGGGAATGGGCAAATCGAAATTGCGAATGCGAATGTGTATGGAGAGCCGATTCAAAAGTTCGCGACGACTTTCCACACCGACGGTGGAGCGATCGTCTCGAATCTTCAGATTGCGTCAAAGGCGGGAAACATCAATGGCGATCTAAGCTACGCGCCGAAGACGAAAGCGTACAAGGTAAACGTGGATGCACCTGGGATCGTCTTGCAGCGGCTGCAGATGCTGCAGGAAAAGAATCTCCAGATAACTGGGACGGTTACAGCTTCAGTACGCGGCGAGGGGACGGTGGACGATCCGCAGCTTGTCGCGACCGTCGAGCTGCCAGAGTTGCAGGCGAAGGGCAAGTCGATTTCTCAGCTGAAGGCGGAGGCGCGGGTTGCGCAACATCGGCTGAATCTCAACATGGACTCGAAGGTTTCGGAGATCGCAGTTCATGCGCAGGGGCAAGTCGCATTGACGGGAGACTATGAAGCGCAGGCGAACCTTGATACAGGCACGATTCCCCTTGATGCGTTGATTGCGACGTACGCTCCGAGCGTGCCACAGGGATTCCAGGGGCAGACCGAGGTGCATGCGAGCTTGAAAGGGCCGCTGAAAGATAAGAATCGCGTCGAGGCCCATTTGTCGATTCCGGTTTTGCGGGCGAGCTATCAATCATTGCAGGTGGGAATCACACATCCGATCCAAGCGAATTATGCGCAGTCTGTCGTGACGCTTCAACCCGTCGACATCGAGGGCACGGACACATCTTTACACGTGCAGGGGCGCATTCCAGTTGGGGACACGGGCGCTGCCGATGTAACTGCGACAGGGTCGGTCGACTTGAAGATCGCGCAGATTGTGATGCCGACTGTTAAGAGTTCGGGAGTGTTAGCGCTCGATGTGAGAACTGCCAGAGGAGCGACGAAGCCGGGAGTTGAAGGCAAAGTAACGTTGAAGGATGTTGGATTGACGACGGCGGATGCGCCGATCGGCGTAGAAAAACTGAACGGAACTCTCGATATTTCCGGCGACAAGGTGCAGGTTACGGATATGAAGGGGCAGATGGGCGGAGGTACGTTCTCGGTTGGCGGAGCCATGACGTACCGTCCCAGCTTGCATTTCAATCTGGCGGTACAGTCGCAGTCGGTGCGCTTGCTGTATCCCACCGGACTGCGAACGTTGCTGGACGCGAACCTGGCATTTAGCGGGAATACGACGGCCTCCACGCTGAATGGGCGAGTGCTGATCAATAGTCTGTCGTTCACACCCGATTTCGATCTCGCCAGCTTTGCCGATCAATTCAGCAACGGAGGAACGGTCTCGCAACCGGGATTTGCTGACACGATCAAACTAGGGATTGCCGTGCAATCGCGGCAGAACCTGAATGCTGTCAGCTCGCAGGTCAGCATTTCCGGGCAGGTTGCGTTGCAGGTCGGGGGGACGGCTGCGAATCCGGTGATTATGGGCAGAACGACATTGAATTCAGGGGAAGTATTTTTCCGGAATGTTCGCTATCAGCTGCAGAGGGGCGTGATTACTTTTGACGATCCGAATGAGACTCATCCCGTATTGAACCTCTCTGTGGCCACGATCATCGAGCAATACAATCTGACACTTACGATGCGGGGACCGTTGGATAAGCTCACGACTTCCTATGTTTCTGATCCGCCCCTGGCCACAGCGGACATCATTAATCTTGTGGCTCGAGGTAAAACGACCCAGGAGTCGGCTGCGAGTAGCCAGAGCACTGATTCAATGATTGCTTCTCAAGCTGTAAGCCAGCTAAGCAGCAGCGTCCAGAAACTGGCAGGGCTGTCGAGTTTCTCGATTGATCCGACACTCGGAGAGAACGGGCAGAATCCTTCAGCGCGGATCGCAATTCAGCAGCGAGTAACGAAAAATTTTCTGTTCACGTTCTCCACAGATGTCTCTCAACCGGGCAGCGAAATCATTCAGGGCGAGTATCAGTTCAACAAAAGGTGGTCAGTGAGCGTGCAACGAGACGAGTTGGGCGGAGTGTCGGTAGATGGGAAATGCCACTCCCGTTTTTGACACTTCGTTCAGGCTGCGCGGTTGAGCCCAGAACCTTGCGTTACCTCGTCGATCGCGGCGGCGCCCCTTGGCTGGATGTATCCTTTTTTGCTTTGTTTCGCCAGTTCTGCATTGAGTTCGGCACCTACCAGCAGAACAAATGATGTCCAGTAGAGCCAGATCATGAGCGCGATAAAGCCGCCCAGTGTTCCGTAGGTGCGGCTGAAGTTTGCAACGTCTCGGAAGTAAAGACTTAGCAGTAGGGATAGTCCATTCCAAACGATAACGGCGAAGATCGCTCCGGGCAGCGAGGCTGCGAAACGTTGCTTGACGTTTGGCGCCAAAAAGTAGAGCAGTTCGACAGCCAGAACAGTGAAGCTGATGGCGATTGCCCAGCGGAGAGGCGGCCATAGGACGGCGAAAGCCGATGAGAGTCCGAGGTGAGCGGCGATCCACGCGCCGAATCGAGGACCGACGATCATCACAGCAAGGGCGACCAGCAGAAGGCTGCCGCAGATCGCAGCCAGCCCCGTGGCAAGCAAGCGCGTTTTCCAGTACGGACGATTGTCGGGCGCATCGTAGGCGATATCGAGAGCCTCAATCATGGCGCTAAAGCCAGTCGAACCCACCCAAATGGTTCCGATCATGCCGAAGGAAAGCAAAGTCCCGCGGTGATTCGAAAGCACATCGTGCAATACCGAATCGACGACATGCATGGTGTCTGGTGGGAAAAGGCGGCTCATCAAAGCTAAAACGCTGCCGAAGAGATGTTGCTCTCGCATCCAGCCCACCATTGCAGAGAGAAAAATCAGGCCGGGAAAGATGGACAGGACAAAATAATACGATAGGGCGGCAGCGACCTGAAGCGCGTGATGCCGGATGATGTCCCGGTAAGCGGACACGCACGCGTATTTGACATCCGCGATGCGCACGCTCCAAAGATAAGTTGTTCCGAGGAAGCAGTGAATACCCGGATGACGGTAGGTTAGCTCCGCAGTATGCAGGTTATTCCGTCGTGTAGTTTACTTCCATGCGACGCACCCGGATGCTCGAGACATAGAGGGCAATCACGGAAACGACCAGAATGCCGAGGATCGCCAGAGGCGCGGAGACCGGGTCACCGTTGGAAATTAACAGCGCGAGAATGGGCGGTGTACCGGGGTCAACCGGGACATCGACAGGGCAGAGAGATTTGAGATAGTAGATGATGCTGATCTGCTTGAGTATGTTCGGAAGAAAGGGATTAATGCTTTCCCAGATCAGAGCGATGGCCGCGGGCGCGATAGGGTTACGGAAGACCATGCCGGCGACGAGGAAGAAAGCGCCATAGCCAATGCAGGCGAGCACTGTTACACCGATGTAGATGCCGGCATGCTCCAGTCCGTGATTGTGGTACAGGTACAGATCTTGCTGTCGCGCGGTGAAGTGCCAGAGGAAGGCGCAGGTCTGCAGGATTTCGCTGGTGACAAAGATCGTGCAGGTTGCGAGCAGGCCTGCGAGGAACTTGCCCGCCATAAGAACGTCACGGCGAATTGGCGCGAGGAAATAGAAGTGGAGACTGCGATCGAGGACTTCCCCGCGGAACAGGTTCATGAAAACTCCGAGGCATCCAAAGAAGACGGCAAGGCGCAGAAAGAAGAACTGGAAGATTCCCGCGAACATGATTGAGTCGCGGCCGGGGTCATCGTAGCTGTTTATCGCGAGGTTTGTGACTTTGCCGTCTGCGAGATTTACGTATAGATCGCTCTGTCCGTCGGAATAGTGGTAGTCCTCGTGCTCGATCTTCACGTTCGATCCAGAATCAGTCGGACGTTCTTCGCTCCAGTGGTCGGCGACGGGCGGCTTGCCGAGCAGCGCGAGCACTTCTTGTTTTGTCATACCCTCTTTGACTGAGGTCAGATCGCGATACGTCAATGCTTTCTCGCTACGCCGAGCGAGTTTTTCAGCTCCGTGCTGCTGGTTACCAACGACGACCGCGAATGCAATGTAGAGGGCTACGGGCAGGGCAGCCAGCACGTAGATCCACAGACCGCGACGGGCGAAGAGAGTCTTCTTGAATTCCAGGCGCATCACCGCTTTGATCTGAGCCCACCAGACCCGGTTCATCGGGCCACCTCCTCATTGCCGATCAGATATTCGTAGATGGAGAGAGCATCGTCGTCGGCAGGCGCGATGGATTCGATTTCGATTCCATTCATCGCCATTCCGTTCATTGCGAGATAGAAGCGGTCGGTATCACGTGTCTTCAGCAGCAGGCCGTGCTCATCTTTGTGTATGGAGATTTCGATCGCATGGTTACTATTAAGCATTTTGGCCGCAAGCTCCCGCGGCCGATTGCAGCGGATCATGATCTGCGTGGGATGTTCCTGAATTTCTCCGCGAACGCTTTGAATGTTGCCCTCGGCAACAACGTAGCCGTTGCTGAGCATGACTACCTGGTCGGAGATGATGTCGACCTCATGCAGAATGTGGCTGGAGATGATCACGTAACAACCTTCCGCGGCTGCGGCGCGGAACAAAGCGATCATTTCGGCGCGCGCGAGAGGATCGAGGCCGTTGAGTGGTTCATCAAGAACCAGGACTTTGGGGTCGTGTGCGAGGGCTTGGGACAGGCGGATGCGCTGACGCATGCCTTTGCTGTAGCTGGCGACTTTTCGGTTAGCAGCTTCCGTCAGGTTCACACGTTCAATGGCGCGCCAGGCTAGGCGTTCGCACATCGACGCTTCCTGTCCCGACAGGCGCAGGTAGGAATAGAGGAATTCAAAACCGGTCAGCCCTTTCGGAAAGGCATCGAACTGGGTCGAGTAGCCAACAATCTTGAAGAGATTTTCCGGGTCGTCGGTTTTGTATCCGAGCACATGAATCTGGCCGCGTGATGGCCGGACTAGTCCGGTCATCAGGTTCATGAGCGTGGTTTTCCCGGAACCGTTGGGGCCAACGAGGCTCGTGATTCCCGGAGGGATCGAGAGGTTGACGCGGTTAACGCCGAGAATCTCGCCGTAGAACTTCGAAACCTCTTCGAAGATGATGCGATCGCTCACCGGACCACCTCGTAAGCACGCACCTTGCGAAGAAGAAGCCAGAGGCAAACGGCGCAATAAAGGAGCAGCGCAATCCATGCCTGAGAGGATGCTATTGCCTCGTCGGGCATTTGAAACAGGCTCTTCCAGACTGTCGTCATCAGATAAGCGACATTGAGGAAGTACCCGACATTGGTTCTTAGAACCGCGTTGATGGCCTGTCCGAATCCAGCGCCAAAGAACATCATTGCAAGCAGCAGAGCTCCGGCAACAATTCTCCATTTCACCCAGGCGGAAAGCGCCATTGCGAGCAGCGAGAGGATCGCGATCCAAATTAATGAAGAGAGGATGAGGCTGCCAGCGATCCAGAGATTGTGCCAGGTCCAGCTTGCTCCGGCGAGACTTGCCTGGACGGTGAAGAGTACGAGGCCGGGGATCCAGGTGATTTCAGAAAGCAGGATTCCGAGGACCGAAGATTTGCCTAGGACATATTCGGCTCGTGAGAATGGGCGGCAGAAGTAGAGTGGTAGCGCTCCATTGGCGAGATCGGGTGAGATCAAGCCTGGTCCGGCGAAGGCCGTCATGAGGAACGCGAGCACCCCTTGAACGCCGAGGAAATGAAAGAAAAAGCGATTATCGATCGTGAGGATTTCAGGTGGAACGCCCATCTGCGCGAGGAAGCTCGCATTGTGAGCCAGGTAGATCGCGCCGAGACATAGGAGCGGGAAGAAGAAGCAGATGACAAAGAGTCCAGTCTGAAACTTCGAACGGAAGAGCGTTTTGCGCGAATAACGGAAGAGCACGAGGAAGCGTGACCATGCCGGAGTCAGCGAGCCGGTGTACGGTTTGTAGCTGCGCCTATAGATTGCCATTGGTACTCTCGGTCATGTGAGCCGTTAACTCTCCATTGCTTTCAGGAAAATGTCTTCCAGCGTATCCCGGCGGAAATTGAGGCGACGAATGCGAACGTTCTGCTCGGCGGCGAGCCGGAAGATGTCGCCGCTGTTAATTCCGTCTGCCAGGACCAGCTTCAGACGATTTGTCGAGATGGCACACTCGCAGCCGAGTTTTTCGATAGCCGCGGTGAAATCGCCATTTGCGCCGTAGGTCTCCAGTTCGAGGAAGCGTTTGTTCGCACGGCGCTCTTCCTCGATGTTGCAGTAGTGGGCGATCTGCCCGCCCTTGAGGATCAGAACTTCGTCACATGTGTCCTCAACATCGCGCAGAAGATGAGAGCAGAGCACGATGCGCATCTCGCGCGTGTCGCGGATTTCGCGAATCATGCGAATCATGCGCTGACGGGCCGAAGGATCGAGACCATTGGTCGGTTCATCAAGGATCAGCAGCTTCGGGCCGTGGACGATCGCCTGCGCAAGCTTTGCCAGTTGCTTCATGCCGAGTGAGTAGGTTCCCAAATTCCGGTATCGCGCTTCGGCCAGTCCGACATAGAAAAGAGCTTCGTGGGCGCGTTCCAACGCCATTTCTGAGGGAAGGCCGGCGAGTTCGCCCATCATCTGGACGAACGAAACGGCACTCATTTTCGAAATGAAGGCATCGTTTTCGGGCATGTATCCGACGAGCGAACGAATCTGGCGCATCCCGGTTGCGATGTCGTGCGTGAAGACGCGCGCGGAACCAGAGTGTGGTTTGTAGAAACCGAGAAGAGTGTTAATGAGTGTTGACTTGCCCGCGCCATTCGGGCCTAGCAATCCGATAGCTTGTCCCTGGAGGGAGGCGGTGAGATTTCGTAAGATATCGCGCTTGCCGAAGCGGACGGAGAGATTCTGGAGTTCGATCAACGGCGGAGCACCAGCTCGCGACGATGCAACTGTGCCGGCTGGTGCTCCTGGTTGAACGAGCGTGCTCACTGTATGGGTGCCGTGGTGCGATTCGCCATGCCGCCTAACAACATTTGAGGCATGAAGGGGCCATTATGGCTTATTGTCAATAGAGTTCCCAGATCAAATCCCATGAACCCTGTGTTGCTGGCTACGATAATGCTGTTGGGCTCGCCATAGGCATAGATGAGTCCGGGTGCAGTGTTCGCCGTCAAGAAGTCGATGGACTGCCGCTGTTGCGGAGTCACGGCTCCTGAGCTCTTAACTTGATCCGCTAGAGGGCCGACCACTGGGCCGAGGTTGTGATAGAAGATCGCGGAGAAGTTCGTGTAGCTATCCGCTGGGAGCAGAGCCTTGAAAGTCGAGGAGTTCGGAAGAGTGTACCCAGCCTCGCGGGATTGGATGGCCCTTGTAATCGTCGCTGCGTCGGGAGCCGCGATCAGATAGCTGTCGACGAACGTGTAATCAACTTCCGCATTCAACTTGTTGCCAGGGTTGGTGACTACGTAGTACGTGCGCGAGTTGATCTGCTTTGTCGTGAGTCGCAGAGTGTGCCCATTTACTGCGCCCTCACGATTGAAGGCATCGACCATCTTCTCGATGGTGGACTGCAGGGTCGTCGGGTCGTAGACCTCGAAGATCAGCTTCCAGCGCGGAGTTGGAAGGACTGGGCCATCAAAGGCCATGGTCACCTCGCCACCCAGGGGAGCGGCGATATCGTCGAGTACGTTGACGCCGGTCTTCGATTCGAATTCCGCGATATTCTGCGTGAAGTTCGCATCGCTGGTTCCGATCATCTTGAAGATTTCTTCCATGATGCTTCTCGGGTTCTTGATGACCGCGGAAGTGACCATGTGAGCGTCGGGAGAAACGAATCCGAGCGACCCCATGGATGCTGGTGCCGCTAGCCATGACGCGATTCCCTGACGCTGCGAAGCGAACATAAGATCTGCACGGCTCTCAGGCTTGCCGTCGAGTTCACGATGTTCCAGCGTCAAGTAGCGAACATCTCCCATTCCCGGCGGCAGATCATGCCGGTTGCTATTAGCTTGTACGTTCTGCTGCACAATTTGTTCCATGTCTGCGCAGAAAAGCCACTCCACGCCTTGCTGGTAGGAATGGGCAATGTGTTGGGTGAATGGAGTTTCCTGGGCGGAATTGCCCGATGCGGACCGCTGAGCGACGCGCCGCAATTCAAGAGGCTCCGGACTGGCGATCAGCAGGCCGTTTTCGATATAGACAAGCATCGGGCGTCCTGTGCCGGCAACCGCGCTCGCTGGATCGTGAACAATCAGTAGCGAATTCTGCGCGCCATTGGTATTGAATCTGCTGTTTTCGTTTTGGATGAAGTCCTCGAGCCCGGGCTGCTTGACGCGCGCGAGAACGATCGGAGCCGTATAGTTCGTGCCCTGCTTGGCGACCGCGAGTACGATTTCATCCCCCAAATAGCTGCTGAAGGTCTTGAATTCGTTCAGGACGTCTTCGAGCTTCGGGCCATTTCCCTTCTGTTGCTGACGCCACCAGGTGCGCAACTCTGGGCTCTGCTGCAGCCGATCGTCGAAGAGGCGCGTGGCTTCCCCGATCGTGTTGGTCAGATTCGGGATGGCGGCATAGACGACAGCGTTCTCCGGAATGAGCGGCAGCAGGTCGGAGGAATAGCGCAATCCAGGTCCGGGAATCGCGGCGAACTGCTTCTGAAGCATGGAGAACTCGCCCAGCAGCGCGAGGTACTTCGCGGAGTTACGGCTCCAGGCAATTTCATTCTGGATGGGAACTTTCGAGACGCTCGGACCCGAGGTGGCCTGCTCACCGGGATGCAGATCGGTCTCGTTACCGGCGAAGTCGACGTGAACGACGCCCTCAATTACCGCAACTCGGGATCCTTTAAGACCGTGATTCACTGAAAAGACGGTTCCTTTCACGGAAACAAGGCCGTCATCCGTGGCGACGTAGAGATGCCCGGTGCGCTGCTTAGCGGCCTGCACGATCACTTGGCCGCCCTGCAGGTCAATCGTGGTTCCCTTCCAGCGCCTGGAGACAGAAAGGGACGAGCGTGCGCCCATCTCGACGAGGGAGCCATCAAGCAAGCGAACAACTGCCGTGGAGCCTTTTGCCGTGCGGACTTCCTCACCGTTGTGGATCTCGTATCCGGCGGGAATCAGACGGGCGGTATCGCCGTCTGCGGCGTAGAGCGAGCCGCCGACAGATTCGACTTCTGCGCGCACGGCGTGTTGTCCCGGAAGCGATCCATTCAAGAAGGCGAAGGTTACGAGCGCGACCGCTGCTACCGCGACCGCACTCATGGCCCATCGCCAGCCGGACCAGAGGGCGCGCTTTGGCTCCAGCCGCACGATCGTCTGGACTTCATCGCCCCTTCTACGTTCGATGGCATGACGGCAGCTGACGCAGGAGTGCACGTGATCTTCAAACAGCAGGGCTCGAGGTCCCGTCAGTTGTTTCGCCAAATAGACGGGGATGAGCGACTGAAAGTCGGCGCAAGAACGGAGTGGTTGAGCGCTGGGATGCGCATCGCCGGTGATGGATTTCCATACGCGGTCGCTTGCCTGGTCCACGACGGTCTCGGGAACCTCTTCACTACGAATTGCAGACAATAGCTGGTCAAACTGTTTATCGTTCATGATCTCTCTCCTAGGTATGCGCCGAGTTCTCTGCGAAGCTGCCGCCGGGCACGGTGCACGATCACGGCTACGAGTACTTGTGATAAGCCGAGCATTGCGCCGATCTGCGGGTTCGTAAAACCCTCGAGAAAGCGCAGGGTGAATACTTCCGCCGACCGTGGTTCCAGAGTGCTGAGAGCGCGGGCCAAGGCTCGCCTTAGGTCGGTACTCTCACTGTGGACATGGCCGTCGGGGTAATCCGTCAGTTCTGTGGTGCGATCGGCCTGTCGTGAGCGCAGCAGATCGAGCGATGCATTGATCGCGGCGCGGCGAAGATAGCTCTGTTCGCTGTGCACGGCGCCAGAGGAGTCTTTGCGATTCAGCAAACGCAGAAAGACGGTCTGCAGGACGTCTTCCGCGTCGGAGGCGTTCCCGGTGATGCGATAGGCTGTGCGGAATACCAGCCCGTGGTTCGCCCGGAAAGCCCTCTCGAGTTCGTCAGGGATGGCGATTGCCGGTTCCTCTATCAGTACGCTTCGCAGGTTACTACCTCCCGGTACTGCTTACACCACTAAAGACGGGAGGGGAGCCGGATTATTACAGCTATTGGGAATTTTTCAGGGATTGGTAGCTCATTCTGCTACAAGCGTTTGCGGATTATCCAAAGGAAGTAGGAGACGAGCATCCAGGCAGCCGTCGCCGCGACGATGACCAGCGACGGGCGATGACTGACGATTAGTTTTTGGACTACGAGAGCAAACGCAAGAAGGCCGATGGACCCAATAGACGCGCCGGCAGCGTCGATTGCCACAGCTTTGCGTGCACGGACAGTTCCATGGAGACCAGTTTTCTGCTTTCTTTCTCGTTCATGCTTTTCAATGAGAGTCGCACTAGCAGGAAAGATCGCGGGAAAGGCGAGGAAGAGTCCACCGACGGCGGGGCCGTATATTTTCGCGATCAAGCCGGCGGCGGCCGTTACCAGCCCGCCGAATACGAAACGTAGCAGAAGCTGGTGCCAATTCGTTGCCTTCAGCCCGGAAGTGTCGATTTTCACTCTCATGCGTTATTTAATAAAGATGGACCACAATCCAAAGGACACGGTTGCCCAAATGATCAGGAATCCTGCCGATATAGACAGGGCTTTGCACTCCCGATGCATCATGAACCAGCTTATTGCTGAACTGTAGACAAGGAATGCGGCGGCGCCGGCGAGCATAGAGTGTGCTTCAGTTGCGGCGTATTGAGCGCCTTCTTTGCGGACCGTCAGAAGGATGGTAGCCAGAGCGAGTGATGGAGCAGCGCCGAAGAGACCTGCGAAGCTTTTCGGTTTGAACAGATCGCCGATGACGGCGAACATCGAAACGACAACTCCTCCGATCAGGAACCGAATGAGAATGTCTATCATCAGATTTATTGAATGCTTTTCTTCAATAGTTTCAGCGCCTGCTTTGGTCCTCGCATCTGCAGGACGCGAAACTTCTTGCCCTTCTCCTTGTTGTAATTGATGAAGAACTGCTCGATCTGCTTCAGCACGTGCTTGTCAAGATCGTCAAGAGTCTGGACTTCGGAATACTCGTAGCTCTGGGCGGCGATGCCAATCAGACGGTCGTTGCGCTCGCGTGTGCCGTCTCGTTCGGTCTGTTCGGCCTCCATAACTCCGAGGAGTCGACTCGGAACAACGCAGCCCGCGAAAGAGGGCTCATCCATCAGGATGAGAATGTCTTCGGGATCTCCATCAGCCGCTTTGGTCCTGGGTACAAATCCGAAGGCGTGCGGGAAGACCATACCTTCAGGCAGGACGCCAGAAAGGGTGAAGCAACCAAGGCTCTCGTCATACTTGAATTTGTTGCGGCTGCCGCCTGGGGTTTCGACGACCGCATTCACGACACTGTTCTTCTTATCGCTAAAGGGATTGAGTTTTGTCGGGTTGAACTTTTGTGATTTCGGCATTCTTCCTTCAGAGTTCCTCACAATTTGGAGGAGCGAATCCGCAGAAGAGTTGTTAAAGGAGTGTTACGGATTGCTGGCAATGAAATACAGGGAAGACCGGAGTTGGAGGCCTGTGCGAGAGCGTTATAAGAAAAATAGGAAGGTGGGAAAGATGCGTAACGAGGTCGACAAGAATCTGGACGAACGTTCACCGGAGCGGAAGGGCGATCTCGAAGCTCAACTTGACGAACTGGGATCGGATCCGAGCGAAGTGGGGACGAACAGCGCTGGGCAGTCGGCGAGTTCTCTTGGGCTTTCGGACGAACCGGAAGCGACCGAAGACTCGGTGGAAGATTTGGCCGATACGGATCAGGCAGTCGAGGCGTCGGCAGTGGAAGGCGTGGAGGACGCCGCCAATCATCCGGAGCGCCCCACCCACACCCACGAAGAATACGGAAATCCGGAAGAAGTCCCGCCGAGAAGGCGTGACGACGAAGCTGCCTAAGATCCACATCGAAAGCAGCTCCTTTTCATATCCGACCAGCCAGCTCCGGATCGGCCACGTTTTTCAAGTGAATACCCGAGAGCGTCTCAGGTAAGTACGGTATTGGGGTTCTGGGCTGGCCAAAGGACAATTCTGCATGTCGACGTTTTCTCGGAGTGTTCTGCCCTCCAATCCGGGATTTTGAGATCGACAATTTCATCGGAAAATCGATTGGAGGTCGCATCTATGAGACAAGTATTAATGATCGTGTCTGTTCTGCTGCTTGGGCTATCGTGGGCGGTTGCGCAGGACAGCTCAACGCCCTCAAGTTCGGGCTACGGAGCTCAACAGAGCACGGCTCAAAGCCGAACCGGAGCGGGCGGCCAAATGACGGTGGAAGGTTGCCTGAGCGGTTCCAATGGCAACTTTACGCTCACTGACAAAAAAGGCATGGAGTATCAGCTAACCGGCGATGCGGCCACGCTGAGCGAGCATGTCGGTCACGAAGTGAAAATAACCGGTATGTCCAGTTCCGGTGCATCGGGAAGCACCGCTTCCACGAGCGGATCGAGTCAGACGCTACAGGTCAGCTCGGTAAAACACATTTCGAAGACTTGCAAGTCCGCCGGCGGTGGAATGACCCACTGAGGCTGTTGCACAAAAATAATGCGAGCCCAGCGCGGAAGCTGGGCTCTTTTTCTTGCGTGAGAAGCCGTGTCATTACACCTGCAGATTGCGAAGATACGGTACGCTGGCCTGCATCATTTCCAATTTCATCTCGACGAAGTAGTTCTTGATTCCGCCGGTCTTTGCGGCTGAAAAGATATTTTTCCAATCGAGAGTGCCTTCTCCGACAGCGACGATCTTTTTTGTGTCGGCCGACCAACCCTGTACATGCATGGAGACAAACCGTCCCGGGTATTTCTTGAAATACTGGGCGGCGTCGTAGCCTTTGCTGATGGTTGAAACCTGGAACTGGAACTTAACGAACTTGGGATCGAGCAGATCGAACAGAATGTCGTAGGTGCGTTTTCCATCGACCGTGGAAAGCTCGAAGTCTTCGTTGTGTAGCCCTTGCTGGATGCCCGCTTTTGCGGCTTTCTCGCCCATCTTGTTGTATTCGTCGGCGGCGCGCTTTACGTCATCCATCGTGGGATTCTTCGGGCCACCGAGACTCGCGACAAGCATCTGCGTGAGGCCAACATCTTTGGCCCACGCAATGCGCTCGTCTTGATTTTGCCGGAGTTCGTCCATGCCGAAGTGTGAACTCACGCAGGTCAGGCCGGCATCGTTGATGATCTTTTTCAGCTCTGAGCCTTTGTATTTGGCGAGTCCGCCAAATCCGTTGTCGCTATATCCGGCCGGGGAGCAGAGTTCAATACTCTGGAAGCCTGCCGCAGCAAGTGCCTTCAACGTTCCTGGAAAATCCTTTTCAATCATTTCGCGGACCGGCCATGTCTGGCATCCGATCGGCAGGCCGAGTGGATTGGCATGGAGCTTCAACACACCGGAAGAGAGTAAACCTACAACTGCGGCTTGAGTGGAAGCAGCTTTGCAAAAAGTGCGTCGTGTAATTGCGGGCATGAGAGCCTCCTTAAGTATGAGAAATTTTGCTGAAGGGTGATTAAAGCTCCCAGCCTTTCCTGCGATCCGGATGAATGTATTTCTGACCGAGATCCGAGTTGTTTGCTTTAAGACTTGTGCGATCCCACGAGATTTTCTCGCCCGTGCAGACTGTTACATTGCCAAGCAAGAGCGTCTCGGTGACCATGCCTTCAAACTCGAAATTGCCGCCCGGCTTTGTTTTTCCGCCTTTGCAGGCATCCAGCCACTCACGCTCGTTTCCGGGTGATCGGGGTAGCGTCTTTGGCGGCTGTTGAAACGCGTCCATCTTCGACTGTGGAATCAGTTTGGGGCCGCGGCCGTTAAATCCGCAGAGAATCTTTCCAGTATCGCCGATAAAGAGCAGACCCTCGTCTTCGTCACCCGTCCCTTTCAAGGGACGTCCGGGCTCCAATTCTTCCGGACGGGCGGGCTTCAGTCCGCCGTCATACCAGGTGAACTTAACGGGAGGCATGTCGCCGCGAGCCGCAAATTGATAGCGAATGATCGAGGCTTGCGGATAAGTCTCGTCGTAGCGATCGGTGGAACTTGCCTCAATGCTAATGGGAGCTTCGAGTTTCAAGACTCGGAAGATGGTGTCGTAGCTGTAGGAGCCCATGTCGCCGAGAGCGCCGCAGCCGAAGTCGGTCCAGCCGCGCCAGGAAAATGGCAGGTAGACATGATTGAACGGACGTTCCGGAGCCGGACCTAGCCAGAGATCCCAATCAAGACCGTCCGGGACGGGTTCTGTGTCCTTCGGCCGTTCGATGGCTTGCGGCCAAAAGGGACGGCTGGACCAGTTCTGGACCTCTCGTACCGGCCCAATGGCGCCGCTCCAGATCCATTCGCAGAGCAGACGTGTGTCTTCGGAGGCTTGGTTCGCGACGGCGATTTGAGTGGCGACTCCGGTCTCGCGAGCGATCTCAGCGATCCGCCGCGCTTCATAGATCGTGTGCGTCAGAGGCTTCTGGCAGAAAACGTGTTTGCCCTTTCGCATCGCAGCTGCGGACACCGCCGCGTGCAGGTTGTCGGTTGTGCAGACCACAACGGCGTCAATATCCTTCTGCTTTTCGAGGAGCTCGCGAAAATCAGTGTACGCGGCGCACCCGTGATATTGGCCGGAACGTTTCTGAGCGCCGTAGTATCCATCGATAATTCTCTGGCAAGGTTCGCGGCCGGCGACACCACTCGTGACGCGGAGCGTGTGGGTAAGTTGAAGCGGGTCGTTGGGACTGAGCCATTCCCATCCGCTATCGGTGCCGATAAGTTTGCGAACGGAGTTGCAGAATTCGCGATCTGACCACTGGGGATATCCAGGGCCTCCTTTGTAAGCGTCGCACACGGCGACACCTTGAACATCTTGCTCACGCAGGAAACGCAGCATCACACGCAGGCCCTGCGCGCCAACGCCGATGAAGGCAATGTTGACGCGATCGCTAGGAGGCACGTATCCCGCGCCTCCTAATGCGGACCGGGGGATGATGGTGAACGCGGCTGCGGTGGCGCTGGTGGCCAAGAACTTGCGACGGGTAACTCCATTCTGCGGGGCTTGCTGGGATGAGGGCTGAGACTCCATTCTTCCACCTCCGGCATTCGCTCCTGAACTGGCTCGGGGCGTCTATTGATACGTTTTAATAGCGCTACTTTAATCCAATTACACCTTCCTAACAACATCCGAATCGCGCTGGCGTAAACTAGACGCCATCTCGGGAGGGGACCTGTGGGTGAAACCAAAGCTGTTCCTGAACTTGAAACGGCGCCTGAGTCTGTCAACTTTCGCGAAAAGCCTGCGGCGCAGCCTCCAATTGAAACTGACGGAATTCGAATCACCGCACCAGCGCAACTCGCAGCCGGACTGACTTCTGTCCTGAAAGCGGCGGAGTTCACGATCAAGGAGCCTGGGCTGGCGAGAGGTGTCGCCGCGCTTTCGCATCTCAATCAGTTTGACGGAACTGACTGTCCAGGATGTGCGTGGCCTGATCCGGATCACGAGCGATCGCTGAATGAATATTGTGAGAACGGCGTCAAGGCGATTGCCGAGGAAGCGACTTCGAAGCGATGCACGCCGGAGTTCTTCGCGCAGTGGAGCGTGAGCGAACTTTCGAAGCAATCTGATTATTGGCTGGGGCATCAGGGTCGGCTCACGCATCCCATGGTGTTGCGGGAGGGCAGTGATCACTACGAACCGATTTCATGGGACGACGCCTTCGCGATGATCGCGGGCGAGTTGAATTCGTTGGCCAGTCCGGACCAGGCAGTCTTTTACACCTCTGGCCGGACGAGCAATGAAGCGGCCTTTTTGTATCAGCTATTTGTGCGGCAGTTCGGGACGAACAATCTGCCGGACTGTTCGAACCTGTGCCATGAGTCGTCAGGGTTGGCGTTGCGGGAAGTCATAGGCGTTGGCAAGGGAACGGTGAGGCTCGAGGACTTCGATCTGGCGGACACCATCCTTATTATTGGGCAGAATCCCGGTACCAATCATCCACGGATGCTCTCTACTCTTCAGAAGGCAGCGCGGCGCGGAGCGACCATCGTCAGCGTGAATCCTCTGCCAGAAGCAGGGATGATTCGATTCAAGCACCCGAAGGACGTGTTGCACGTGTTCGGACCGGGCACGAAGATCGCGAAACACTTCGTGCAAATTCGACTCAGCGGTGATCACGCATTTCTGAAGGGACTCTGCAAAGAGATTCTCGAGGAAGACGCTAATCACCAAGGCAAGGTGGCCGATCACACTTTCATCAAACAGAAGACCGTTGGGTTCGAAGCATTCAAGCAGGCAATCGCGACTGTTTCCTGGGATGAGATCGTCGAGCAGAGTGGTGTGTCGCGGAGTCAGATCCACGAAATTGCCGAACTGATCATGCAGTCAAAGGCGATGATTGCGTGCTGGGCGATGGGGCTCACACAACAGCTTTATGCGGTAGCGACGATTCAAGAGATCGTGAATCTCATGTTACTCGGCGGACATATGGGGCGGCCCGGTGCTGGAGTATGTCCTGTGCGTGGGCACTCGAATGTTCAGGGCGACCGGACGATGGGAATCTCGCCGCGAATGCCTGACAGCTTCTTCGATAAGCTTCGCGACACCTTTGGGTTCGAGCCTCCACGCAAGCCGGGGTGGGATGTTGTTGATTCCATCAAAGCGATGCACGCCGGACGAGTGAAGGTCTTCTTCGCGATGGGCGGTAATTTCATTTCGGCAACTTCGGACACGGAATTTACAGCGGAGGCCTTGTCGCGCTGTGAGTTGACTGTGCATGTTTCCACTAAGCTGAACCGCTCTCATGTCATTACCGGCAAGAGAGCGATAATCCTGCCTTGTCTTGGCCGCACAGATCGTGATCGGCAAGCTTCAGGTGCGCAGTTTGTCAGCGTCGAGAATTCAATGGGTATTGTGCATACGTCGCGAGGGAGTCTGGAGCCGCCGTCTGAGGATCTTCTGAGTGAACCAGTTCTTGTGGCGCGCCTGGCTACTGCGACTTTGGGAGATCGCAGCGCGGTGAAGTGGATGGATCTTGTCGAGGATTACGATCGCGTCCGTGAGTTGATCGCGCGAGTTGTCCCGGGTTGCGAAGACATGAACCAGCGCGTACGGCAAAAGGGAGGATTCTATCTTCCAAATGCCGCGCGGGACAACGACTACAAGACGAAGAGCGGAAAAGCAACGTTCACGGTTTCGCCGCTAAAACGTGTTCACCTTGATCCCGGTCAGTTTCTGTTAACGACTCTGCGCAGCCATGACCAATACAACACAACGATCTATGGCCTCGACGATCGCTATCGCGGGATCTTCAATGGACGCCGTGTGATTTTGCTGAATGCTGCCGATATGCGCGAGCATGGCTGGAAGGCCGGCGATCTCCTGGATATAACGAGCCACTATCACAACAATGGCAAGTTGGAGTTGCGCAGGGCGGCGCGATTTGTAGCCGTGCCGTACGAAATTCCACGGCGTTGTGCCGCAACATATTTTCCCGAGGCAAATGTCTTGGTGCCGATCGACAGTGTGGCCCTGCGCAGCAATACCCCTACATCGAAAGCAATCGTTGTGACTTTTGCGCCATCAAGCGCGATGGCGTAGTCGATTCGGGAGGCTAGCCTAGCAGGCGCTGCCATGAATTGACTTCGTGACATTTGAAAGCTGCTCCGGGTTGCGAGTGTTAGTATCTATGCGAATCCGCATAGCCTGGGTCATGCCTGATTCGCATACAACCCGGTCCCGCGCAGTCGAATCTCCGCGTGTCGTTTGTGTTGCTGACCTTCGTCGCATCGCAAAGCGCCGTATTCCTCAGTCTGTTTTTGACTATCTCGATGGCGGTGCCGAAGGCGAAGTTACGCTTCGCGAAAACTGCCGGGTCTTCGATGATGTGACCTTTCGTCCTCGTCAAGCGGTTGTGGAATCGAGTTGCGATCTGCGGACGCGCGTCCTTGGTCTCGATCTGGCGGTTCCCTTTCTGCTCGCTCCAGTTGGCTACAGCCGCCTGATGCATCCTTCCGGCGAAGTGGCCGCCGCACGCGCTGCGGGTAAGTTCGGGACGGCGTACATTCTATCGACGATTTCCGGACACAAATTAGAGGATGTTAAGGCCGGTACGACTGGACCTGCTTTTTACCAACTCTATCTGATGGGCGGGCGCGCAGCCGCAGAGGCGTCCATCGAACGGGCAAAACTGGCTGGCTATTCCGCACTTGTGGTGACGATCGATACTCCGGTTTCCGGAATTCGCGAGCGCGATTATCGCAACGGCATGAAGGAACTGATCAGCGGCAGCGTGTTCCAGAAGATTCCTTATTTGCCGCAGATTTTTTCTCGGCCTGGGTGGCTCGCAGGTTTTCTGATGGATGGCGGTTTACCATTACTTCCAAATGTCGTGGTGCCAGGAAAAGGCCCATTGCCGCTGATCGATGTGGCTGCTGCGTTAGCGGAATCGGCAGTAACCTGGTCCGACTTCCACTGGATTCGCGAGATCTGGAACGGTCCGATCATCGTCAAAGGCGTGCTTAGCGGTGACGATGCGCGTATGTCCATCGACCATGGCGCTGCAGCGATTTCTGTCTCCAATCATGGAGGGCGTCAGCTCGACGGAGTCCAGGCGTCACTGCGCGCTCTGCCGGAAGTGGTGAAAGCTGTGAACGGACAAATAGAAGTGCTGATGGACGGAGGCATCCGGCGGGGCACGGACGTTGTGAAAGCGCTTTGCATGGGAGCGCGCGCCGTGCTTTGTGGGCGGGCCTATGCTTATGGACTCGCTGCTGCAGGTGAAGCTGGAGTCTTGCGCGCCTTGGAGATCTTGCGTACTGACCTGGAGAGAACTCTGCGTCTGCTCGGCTGTCCTGCAGCGGCGGCGCTCGACCGTTCGTATGTGAACGTACCACGTTCGTGGGAAGCGTGAGCAAGCCGTATGCGCATCGACGCCCACCAGCATTTCTGGATCTACAGTCCCGATGAATATGGGTGGATTGATGATTCGATGGGGGCGATCCGCCGAAATTTCCTGCCTGAAGATCTGGCTCCCGAACTTGAGCAGAACGGATTTGCAGGCTCGGTGGCAGTCCAGGCAAGGCAGACATTAGAAGAGACGCGGCACCTGCTGTCATTGGCGGATCAAACTCCCAAAATCTTAGGCGTAGTTGGGTGGGTGGATTTGTGCGCGCCGCAACTTCGGCTCCAGCTCAGCGAGTTTTCAAGCTATCCGAAATTCGTGGGGGTCCGGCATATCGTCCAATCGGAACCAGATGAACGCTTCTTGTTGCGAGAGGATTTCATGCGCGGTATCGCGGCATTGGAAGAATTTGATCTGGCATACGACATCCTTATATATACGCGACACCTGCCAGTCGCTGCTGAGTTTGTAGAGAGATTTCCGCGGCAGCGGTTCGTGCTGGATCACATGGCCAAACCTCCCATCAAATCAGGAGAGATTACTGGTTGGGCGGAAGGGATTCGCCGGCTGGCGCAATTCCCAAATCTTCTGTGCAAGCTCTCGGGGCTAGTAACGGAAGCGGATCGGCAGCGCTGGAATCCGGAGCAAATAACTCCATATCTTGACGTTGCTTTCGAAGCCTTCGGGCCTGAACGGCTGATGATCGGTTCCGATTGGCCGGTGTGCCTGGTTGTGGCGAGCTATACGACCGCCATGAACGTCGTCCAGAATTGGGTGAAGCAATTTCCACTCGAAACGCAAGACGCCATCCTTGGGGGAAATGCGCAACGTTTCTGGAAGCTACCGGCGTAGAAGGCCCGATATCGCGTCATTTACAATCAGCAGGTTGCTCTGATTGGATTTTTGCCATGAATTCCCGCGTACTCCGGATCGATCCACGAGATAACGTTTTCGTTGCGCTGACGAATCTGAAGAGTGGAGACGTCGTCGACTGCTCTGGCAAGTCCCAGACTCTGGCCTCCGATGTTCCCGCCAAACAAAAGTTCGCCATAAAGCCCTTTGCGCCGGGTGATCATGTCGTGATGTATGGCGGCGTCGTCGGGACCGCCGTGAAACCGATTGCCGCCGGAGAGGTCGTAACGACCACGAATATTCGCCATGAAGCATCGCCATTCCGCAGTCAGGAGGAAGAGTTTCATTGGTCGGCGCCAGACGTTTCAAAGTGGAAAGACAGAACATTCCTGGGCTACGCACGGCCCGACGGACAGGTCGGCACGAGGAATTACTGGCTGGTTGTGCCTCTGGTGTTCTGCGAGAACAAGAACATTCAGGTCCTGAAGCAGGCCTTCGAAGAGGAACTTGGTTTTGCGGCCCCGCAGCTCTACCGACAGCAAGTGGCAGAAATGGCGAAACTCTATCGCGAAGGCAAATTGGATCAGTTCGGCGCAGGTGTGCCGGCTGGCAACGGCTCAGATAAACCCAGCAACCGGCTGTTCGAAAACGTCGATGGCATCCGTTTTCTGTTGCATGAAGGGGGCTGCGGCGGAACTCACGAGGATTCGAAGAACTTGTGTGGGCTGATCGCCGGGTACATCCACCATCCGAACGTTGCTGGAGCAACCGTTCTGAGCCTCGGTTGTCAGCATGCTCAAATTCGGATCTTGCAAGAGGAGATCCGCAAGCGGAATCCGAATTTCGACAAGCCGCTGTTTATCTTCGAACAACAGCAGAGTGGATCGGAAGCAGCGATGATGACGGAGGCGATCCGAAAGACATTCCTCGGGCTCGCGGAGGCCAACAAGGCTCAGCGTACGCCTGCTCCTCTCTCAAAATTATGCGTGGGATTGAAGTGCGGCGGATCGGATGGGTTTTCGGGGATTTCAGCCAACCCAGCGATTGGACATACATCCGATCTGCTTGCGGCGTTGGGAGGCAGGTCGATTCTCTCTGAGTTTCCGGAATTGTGTGGGGTCGAGCAGAATCTCATTGATCGCGGGAAAAGCAAGGAAGTGGGCGATCGCTTCATCCGCATTATGAATGACTATGCCGCCCGCGCAGCGGCGGTTCGCGCCACTTTCGAAATGAATCCGTCTCCGGGAAATGTGCGAGACGGGCTCCTGACAGACGCCATGAAATCAGCGGGTGCAGCGAAGAAGGGCGGAACATCACCTGTAACAGCGGTGCTGGATTATCCGGAGTATTCCACGGAAGCAGGATTGAACCTGCAATGCACTCCAGGAAATGACGTCGAATGTGTGACGGCACAGGTGGGAGCTGGCGCAAGCGTTGTGTTGTTCACGACGGGGTTGGGCACTCCGACCGGCAATCCGATTACTCCCGTAGTGAAGCTTTCGACGAATTCGGCCCTTGCCAAGAAAATGCACGACATCATCGACGTTGATACGGGTGCGGTCGTTGAAGGACAGAGCACGATCGAGAAGATGGGCGAGACCATCCTTGATTATGTGATTGAAGTCGCAAGCGGACGAGCCCACACGAAGGCTGAGGAGAAGGCACAGGAAGACTTCATTCCCTGGAAGCGAGGGGTTTCGCTGTGACGAGCACCTCGGCAAGCGACCGGCGTCTTGACGGAAGAGTTGCTGTTATCACGGGCGCAGGAAGCGGCATCGGGCGCGCGATTGCGCTGCGGTTTGCTTCCCATGGAGCAACGATTCAAGTCCTCGATGTGGATGAAGCCGGCGCATCCGAGACGTGTCGTTTGATCAAGTCGAACAATGGGCAGTCGGCGTTTCGCATATGCGACGTGACCAAGCAGAACGAAGTCGCACCGATCTTTTCTGAACTCGCCGGCGCAGGGCGCATTCATATCCTGGTAAACAATGCCGGAGTTTCTCATGTGGGGACGGTCGAAAGTACGACGGAGGAAGATTTCGATCGGCTTCTGCGCGTCAACGTGAAAGGATTCTACAACTGCATGCACGCAGTGGTGCCGCACATGAAAAAGAGCGGTGGCGGCATAATCCTTAATATGGCGTCGATTGCCGGATCGGCAGGCCTGCCGGACCGCTTTGCGTACTCGATGACCAAGGGCGCGGTCATCGCGATGACGTACTCTGTCGCGCGTGATTACCTGGCGCACAATATTCGGTGCAATTGTATTTCTCCGGCACGAGTGCACACTCCGTTCGTGGACAACTATTTGAAGAACAATTATCCCGGGCGAGAGAAAGAGATGTACGAAAAGCTGGCGAAGTCGCAACCCATTGGACGGATGGCAGAACCAGACGAGGTGGCCTCCGTTGCCTTGTTCCTTTGCTCGGATGAGGCATCCTTTATTACTGGCGCCGACTATCCGCTCGATGGTGGGTTCTTTAATCTTCGAGGCTAGGCATGGATCTTCAATTAAAAGACAAGGTCATTATTGTTACTGGAGGAGCTAAGGGAATCGGCGCGGCGATCGTTCGAGCGTGTGCTGCCGAGGAGGCAGTTCCTGTCATTGTCGGACGTGACGGCGAAGCAGGCAAAGAACTGCAGAAGGAAATCCTGGGCAGAGGCGGACACTGCGGTCTGATCACCGTAGAACTCTCCACGCCCGAGAGCTGTGAGCAATCAGTTGCGAAGACAGTATCCGAGTTCGGACGCCTGGATGGCTTGGTCAATAACGCCGGGCGGAATGACAAGATTGGCCTTGAGGCGGGGAATCCCGCCGAATATGTCGCCTCGCTGAACAGGAACCTTGTTCATTACTACAGCATGGCGCACTATGCCCTGCCTCATCTCAAGAAGGCGCGCGGATCGATCGTCAACATTGGCTCAAAGACGGCGGTAACTGGCCAAGGCAGTACTTCTGGGTACGCATCGTCGAAGGGGGCCATAATGGCGCTGACGCGCGAGTGGGCGGCTGAGTTGCTTCCGTATGGCATTCGGGTTAACACCGTAATTCCCGCCGAAGTCATGACGCCGCTGTATCGCAGCTGGCTCGATACCTTTCCGAATCCTGACCAAAAGTTGGATCTGATCTTGTCAAGAATCCCCCTCGAAAAGCGCATGACGACGTCGGAAGAGATCGCATCCATGGTAGTTTTCCTGCTCTCGGAAAGGTCGAGTCACACCACGGGACAACATTTGTTTGTTGATGGCGGCTATGTCCATCTCGACCGCGCGCTCACTTAGCCTAATCGCGAATTACGGTTTTGTTCGGGTTTCGTAACGAAAATCAGTCTTTTGTTTGCGTCGGCAATGCGTCGGGCAAAATGCCACTAACACGAGGGGGGAAGGAGTGGCTCCGGACGACTGCCAGACTTGCGGCGGTTCCGGATACATCGCGAAACCCGTGGACTTGAATGGCAAGTCCGATGGGGTCGCTTTTATCCGGATGAAGTGCCCCGCCTGTGGCGGCAGTGGTCGGAAGCGCCCGATCTCACCTACAACCGCTGGCTGACCGCACGGCCTGCGGTGCTTGCGAAAAACGTACGGATCCGGACCGTCTTCTTCCGTCCAACGGTAGATGGTCCGGCCCGGACGTTTTTTCTTTTTGGGAATTAAGACCAATCAGGCGATTCCGGCAGCTTTCGACCGACGGGTTCGTTGGAGAGGAACGGCGCTTTCGACACGATTGCGGCCGTTTTCTTTTGCCCGGTAGAGCGCTTTGTCAGCAGCCTTCAGCACGGATTCAAAATCGGATCTTTCGTTTGAGGTAGCGATCCCGATACTTACAGTTACCGAAAGCGTCGTTCCGGAGTTTTCCTGAGCCAGCTGACGAATCATGTCGGCTTTGCGCGGGCGTCCCCGGCCACGCTGGCCCCTCCGCTCAGGACCTCTCGGAGCTTGGCGGCGATCATCTCCTCGTAAGCGGAACTCCGAAGTTTCGATCTTTTGCCGCAGCTGCTCCAGATGATCAACGACGTCGCCAGTCGTCTTTCCACCGAACAGAATGTTGAACTCTTCCCCACCACAACGATAGGACCGGCCTCCGCCAGTCACACGCGCGAGATTCGCTGCTACAAGGCGCAGGACCTGGTCTCCGGTGTCATGACCATAAGTATCGTTGAAGCGCTTGAAGTGATCGATGTCTACCACCGCGATCGAATACGGATGTTTCAATCTCTGAATACCATCGTTGAAAGCACGGCGCGAAGGTAGGGCCGTCAACTCGTCGTGGTAAGCCAGCAAGTAAGAGTTCTCGACGATGGAAATTGCCACAGTCGCAGCGCCAGCCGCCCAGTACAGTGCTGAGGTGCGAGCAATTTCCTGGTATCGAAGTGCTAAAACAGTCGCACAAAGTGACCACAGCAGTGCGCTATCGATCGGCTTGCGCGTCAGAATAAATCGAATGATGAGGAACACAGCGCTAGCTGCAACGATGTACCAGGCGTAGAGAGGCAGAGAAAGCGGCTCCGGAGCGTGGTGAGCGTGGACTAAGGCTGATGGCCTTGGTCCACTCGAACCGAGCAGCACTGTCGCCGTGAGCGTTTGTATGAACAGGAACAAACTGATAGGAGCAATGGATTCGAGCGTGAATCCGCGCTCGTGCATCAAGGCGATCAGTACGAAGTTGACGGGGACCAGGACCGAGATTACGTGCACGGCCGCAATAAAGTGCGGGCCACCGGAACAGAGGGCAGATGCCTGTTGTGCAAGGAGAATGACCAGCAAGGAGAGAAAGCTTCGACTCGAGTGGAATCGCCAGGCAAGCAGCATCCCTCCAAGAAGGGCGCAGTAATAAAGGAAGTTGATGGCCGGAAGTGCAAGAGTCAGCCATCCTGAGTAGATAAGAGCCACGACCCCGAGCGTCACGACTCCGCCGGGGACCATCAGTGCCCTGACCGTTGTCCGGTCCAAAAGACCCACAGAGTTAGCCCATCCTAAACATTCAACGTCAATTATCCCTATCTATACGGGCGCTCGGGATTGACAGGAGAGGTTCAGGCATCGCGCCGCCATTAGTGTTAGGCCGATTCCCCTTTCGAACCCTGCCCCCATTTTGGTATCCCCATACCTTCGTTCGCCGTCAAATTCGGCTGCAGTTCAGTCGTTTCTCACTAGACTGAGCTGTTCGATTAAGGACGGTTTACTTTTATGCGAATTCTTATCGCGGAAGATGATGAAGCGCTCGGCAAATTTGTCCGGCAAGGGCTCGAAACCGAGCATTACAGCGTGGATGTTTTTCAGGATGGGGAGCAAGCAAGGTTTGCAGCCAGCGAATCTGACTATGACCTGGTGATCCTGGACTTGAATCTCCCAAAGGTGGATGGAGTCAGTGTGCTGCGTCATCTGCGTCTCAAGAAACCCGGGCTCCCGGTGCTGGTTCTTACGCAGCGCACCAGGGTCGAGGATCGGGTGGAGTGCCTGGACACCGGTGCGGACGACTATCTGGCGAAGCCCTTTTCGTTTACTGAGCTTTCTGCCCGCATTCGCGCGCTGATCCGGCGGAGTCATGTTCCCTCCGAGGCCGTGCTCAGCATTGCGGACCTCAAGCTGGATCGGGTGCAGCGCGTCGTGCAACGCACCGGATTGCGGATCGACCTCACAACCAAGGAGTTTTCCCTGCTGGAGTACCTGATGCGCCACGCGGGGCGCAGCGTTACCCGCTCCATGATCCTGGAACACGTGTGGAACCTTTCCTTCGACACGACCACAAATGTCGTGGACGTCTATATCAACTACCTTCGGCGGAAGATCGACGATGGTCATCCGGTGAAACTCATCCACACCGTGCGAGGAGTCGGTTACACGCTGAAAGGGCCGGCTGTGCAGGTTCCGGAAGGGGAGGTTCACGCATGAGCGGCACAGCGCCACAGCCAGCGCTCGATCGACCGCGGACGTCCGGACCAGCCCGAGGACCGGTCGAGCATCTCCTGCATGCATTGAATCAGCCTCTCACCGGACTGCAGTGCTCCATGGAACTGGCGGTTGCTGGTCCGCATCCAGCAGCTTATTACCTGCGAACTTTGGAAGAGGGTCTCGAACTCGTGAACCGTGCGCGAGTTCTGGTGGGGGCGCTGCGGGAAATCGTTGACGTGCAGAACGTGGCATTCCGCGAAGTTTCGCTGTTCCGGATTGACAGCCTGATCAGGGAAATCTCAAGTGAACTGGAGCCAGTAGGTCTGTCAAAGGGAATTCACTTGCAGGTGTTTGCCGCAGATCCGCTGTTCGTCAACGGCAGCCGATCTCATTTGTTCAGTTCACTTCTTCGCCTGCTTGATGCAGTTCTTGCGCTCTCCACGGATAGGGATCCAGTACATGTTTCCGCGACGGCAGAGGAGGAGAAAGCTTGCGTGATGGTTTCCTGGACTCAACAGTCAGGCAGCAGCGCTCCATTTTCAGCAGTCGAACTCGGCCTGCTGATCTCGCGGGCAGCCTGGGAGCGTGCGGGAGGAACATGGGCCCGCGGTACGACCGGGGAAGCGCAAACCTGCATTCTATGTATGCCATTGGCCCATCGCCACAACAGGGGAGAATGAAATGAGCTGCATTGCCACACTGCCCGTGCCTGTACATTCCGGGGCCGCGCTGATAGCAAGCCCAGACAGCAGCGTACGAGAACAGGTACTTCACCGGCTGAATGGGCGCTGCCGTCCGGTACAGCAGGTGCTTGGCGGCGCGGATGCTCTGGCAAAGCTGGAAAAAGGAGAGTGGCAGGTTCTTTTTCTCGACCGGCGCTTGCCCGATCTCGACGCCGACGAACTGCTGGCGATTATCCGCAAGCGTTTTCCAGGCATTCAGGTTGTTCTGCTTGATTCCGACTCAAGCAGTCAAGGTGGGGCCGACCAACACGAATTCGAAGTGGACGAGGCCGTTTCGAGGCGATCTAGCATTACGGTTTACAAACCGCTGGATGCTCGGGAGTCCGCCAGCGCGGCTGCCTTGCCGGGTATGATCGGCACGAGTGAAGCCATGCAGCGCGTCTATCGCATGGTCCGGCTCGTCGCCTCCCGGTCGACGACCGTGCTGATCGTAGGGCCGACCGGAACAGGCAAGGAGTTGATCGCCCGTGCACTTCATGCGCTCAGTGCACGCTCCGCGAAGCCATTCATTGTGATCAATTGCGCAGCAATTCCCGAAGCATTGCTGGAGTCTGAATTGTTCGGCTTCACTCGCGGGGCCTTCACCGGAGCAGTCCAGTCGCAGATGGGAAAGATCTCGGCTGCGCATGGAGGAACTTTATTCCTCGATGAAGTGGGCGAGCTGCCTTTGGGGATGCAAGCCAAGTTACTGCGCTTTCTCGAGCAGAAAGAAGTGCAGCGTCTCGGCAGCTGCGACGTGCAGCGCGTCGATGTGCGAGTGATTGCCGCGACAAATATTGATCTAGGCCAGAGGCTGGCTACTTATCAATTTCGACAGGACCTTTTCTATCGCCTGTCGGCATTTCCCATCGAGTTGCCGCCGCTTAGCGAACGCCCGGCGGACATCCTGCCCTTAGCGGAACATTTTCTCGCGTGCATGGCGTCCGCGCTGAACCAGACAACGCCCAGGCTGACTCAAAATGCGATTGAGTTGCTGAATGCGCACGCCTGGAAAGGCAACGTGCGCGAGCTACAACATGTGATGGAGCGTGCCTCGATCCTGGCAGGTGACGAGGAATCGATCGATGCCTGCCATTTGTATTTCATGGATCCTTCCGGAACCAGTCACGGCGGAAGCTTTTCCGGGTCCTGAGAAAAATCTCAGACTCCGAACGTTTGACATGGCAGCCGCCGTGCAAATCTTGCCGATAGCAATGACTTCCTTGCCCATGCCCGCGACCTGGCAGCCCGTGTTGCAAGACGGACCTCAGATGGATACGAGAGTTCAAACGCCACAGGATGAGCGACTCCTCTTGAATGCTTTTCGCTCTTTCAGTCAGGTTGCGGCTTCGTTGGAGGCGTCGTATCGCCGGCTACAAGACGAGGTCGAAAGGCTGCGGCGCGAATTGGCGAAAAGCAACCGGGAACTGGAAGAGGCACAGGCCAAGCTTCGCCGTGAAGAGTCACTGGCCGAGGTGTCGGCATTGTTGGCACATGAAATCCGCAACCCACTGGGAAGTTTGGAGCTGTTTGCCGGGCTGCTGGCGGAGTCTGAACTGGCGCCGGAACATCGCGAGTGGGTCGAACAGATGCAGGCAGGACTGCGCACGTTGGCGGCCACGGTGAACAACGTCTTGAATCTCAACCGAGTGTCGCCCATGGAGCGGCTGCCTATTGATCTGGGCGAAATTCTGGATTGGGCTCGCAGCTTTTTGACTCCTCTCGCGAAGCAGTCGCGCATCACCTTAAGTCTGCAAAATCGCCTGTCGGGAGTTCTCTTGCCTGCGGATAGGCACGGCCTCGAACAGGTTTTGCTGAACCTGGTGCTTAACAGTGTGCGAGCCATGCCGGAGGGAGGCTGGATCGAACTTATCGGAACGAGAAAGACAGATGGAGAAATTGTTCTCGCAGTATCCGATACGGGACCCGGCATCGCAGCCAAAGACTTGCCTCACATTTTCGAGCGCGGTTTCAGCCGGCGTGGAGGCAGTCCCGGTCTTGGACTGACGGTTTGCCGCAAGATCGTCGAGCAGCACGAAGGAGCGATCACTGCGTCGAACCGCCACGAATGCGGAGCGATCGTTACGGTGACATTCCCCACAGCTGCACAGCAGCTTGAAGGATTGAGTCGATGAAGAAAGTACTCGTCGTGGACGACGATGCCGGCATGCGGGCGGCTCTCGAGACGCGCTTCTTGCGCCGGGGCTGGCAAGTGGAAACAGCGAGCTGCGCGGTGGAAGCCTTAGAAAAATTCCGGCGTGGCATGCATCGATTGATCCTGACCGATGTGCGCATGCCTGGGGAAGACGGGCTGTGGATGATGCGCTCGGCCCGGGCGCTCGTGCCCAACACCGCGGTGATTCTCTTGACTGCTTTTGCCAGTATCCCGGAAGCAGTGGCCGCGGTGAAGGACGGCGCTTGCGACTATCTCGTGAAGCCGGTCTCGTTTGAACAGCTGGAACAGGCAGCGGAGCGCATTCTCGCACGGGTATCTGTCCCGGGAACGCAGGACCTTTGCGGACACGCATCTTCATGGCTGCGCGCATTGCAACGTGCCCGACAGGCGGCCGCCAGTGATGCCGACGTACTGATCGACGGCGAAAGCGGCACCGGGAAGGAACTGGTTGCTCGCCTCATTCATCGGCTGAGCCCCCGCCGCAATCGTCCTTTCGTGGCGGTCAATTGTGCCGCGTTCCCGGACACATTGCTGGAGAGTGAGCTATTCGGTCACACCAAGGGCGCATTCACGGGCGCAAACAATGCGAAACCCGGCAAGTTCGAGCTGGCCCACGGTGGCACTTTGCTGCTAGACGAAGTCGGAGAGATGCCCCTGTTGCTACAGCCCAAATTGCTGCGGGCGCTGCAGGAGCGAGAGTTTGATCGTCTGGGCGACACCCGACCGGTTCGCGTCGACCTTCGCGTGATCGCGACAACGAACCGCGCGCTGAGTCAAATGGTTCCTGAAGGAAAGTTCCGTGCCGATCTTTATTACCGGCTGAACGTCATACCAATTACGTTGCCGCCACTGCGCGAGCGTACCGGTGACATCCGGGAGCTGGCGGAATACTTTCTCCGCCAGTACGCTCCGGCCGGCAAGCTGACGCATCTGAGCCCCACGTTGATCAGCCGTCTAGAAGCTCACCACTGGCCGGGAAACGTTCGAGAACTCGCCAACTGCATTCGGCGGCTCGTCGCGTTGTCGCCGGACGAGGAAATCGCCGAGTGCGCTCTGGAAGCGTCGGAGGAAATACCTCAAAACGCCTTTTCCGCTGCAGGCGATTCCTGCATCCGGCCTGGGTTTTCACTGGGAGACATGGAACGCAAACTGTTGGAAGTCACCTTGAAAGCGACCGGCGGGAACCGTTCCCGCGCGGCCGAAATGCTTGGAATCAGTCTGCGCACTGTACGCAACAAGGTTCGCAGCTATGGTTTGCCCAGTTGGAGCAGCTATGTCAATCATCCATGAATACGCTCCGGTAACCAGCATGGTCTCAACCGCCACCACCGACGCGCTTGGCCGCTTTCTTGATGTCGACCTCGCGCGATACAAGCTGGTTGCCATGAATCTCGCCAATATCGATACGCCCGGGTATCGCACGCGCGACCTCGATTTCCGCGCGGAAATGCGTCGTGCCGTCGAAGAAGTGGGCGGTGCCGAGAGTGGCCAACTCGCGTCGGCCTCCTTCCAGCCCGTGGCACGCCTGGTGCGCGGACTCAACGAGCGTCCTGATGGCAACAACGTCAGCGTGGAACGCGAAAGCCTGCTTCTCGCCGAGACGCAAATGAAATTCAACCTGGGCACCCAGTTGCTGAAAGACCAGTTCCATCTGATTTCGCTGGCGATCAATTCCGGCGGAGGTACATCGTCATGAACCTGTTTGGAATGCTCGAAGTGAGTGGCTCGGCGCTGGCAGCAGAGCGCTGGCGAGCCGAGGTAGTTTCGGCCAACATGGCCAACTCCGAAACCACGCGCACGCCGCAAGGCGGAGCGTACCGGCGTCAACTCGTAGTATTTCGCGGACGCCCGGTGTCGAGATTTCGTCTGCAGCTGGCGCATCTCATCCAGCCGCCGCAAGAAGGAGTGCGAGTCGATCGCATCGTCTCTGATACTTCACCGTTGCCGAGACGGTATGAACCTGGACATCCGGATGCCGATGCCGCCGGATACGTGACGTATCCGAATGTGAATCCGGTGATGGAGATGACTGACTTGTTGAGCGCGGCGCGCGCTTACCAGCTGAACGCCTCGGCCGTACAGGCCGCCAAGAACATGCTGCAGCAGTCGTTGCAGATCCTCAGTTGAACGCACCGTAGGAGGGCATGATGAATGGCGCCATTTCTTCGCTTCGCATTCTTCCCGCCGAAGTCGATGCCGGCTTGCCGGTGCGGGAATCGGACTCCTCCCGGACTGGTTTTCGTGAGGTACTCGACAGCGCGATGGACGACATCGATCACCTTGGCGGGCAGGCTCAAGACAAGATTTCACAAGTCCTTACGGGCACCGGAGCCGATGTGCACAGCGCGCTGATTGCGGTGGAGAAAGCCGATTTGAGCTTCCAACTCATGATGCAAGTGCGCAACAAGATCGTCTCGGCGTACGAAGAGATTTCACGAATGCAGTTCTAGGTCGTGCATCTGACGCGTGACTAACGAAACATGGCCGAACCCCCCAAACCCGCTGGTGACGTTCTCGACCGGCTGAAGCAATTTGCCGGGGCACTCACGCTGAAGCAGCGCATGCTGATGGCAGGCGGCGCAGTGCTGGTTGCGTCTGTGCTCTGGCTGTTCGTTACTCTTATGGGCCAGCCGAAGTACGTGACGCTGTTTTCCGGCTTGCGGGCGGAGGAAGCTCAGAATCTGGCGAGCCGTCTCGCGGCCAAGAATATCCCTCACCAGATTTCTCCTGACGGCAGCAGTCTGCTTGTACCGGAAGAGAAGCTCGATGCCGCTCGCCTGGAGACTGCGGCAGCGGGTCTTCCTCGCAGCGCGCGCCTTGGTTTTGAGCTGTTTGATACACCGAATTGGGCGGGATCGGATTTCACCGAGAAAGTGAACTACCAACGCGCTCTCGAAGGGGAGCTTGAGCGCACACTCGGAACGTTGAGCGAAGTGGAAGCGGTGCGAGTGCATCTGGTGATGCCGCAGGAGTCGCTGTTCACCGAGCAGCAACATGATGCCAAGGCTGCAGTCATACTAAAGACTCGCAGCGGCAGGTTATCCGAGCAGGCACAGCAGGCCATTCCACAACTTGTGTCCAGCGCCGTTGACCGGCTGCGCCCGGAAAATGTCACCGTCGTTGACGCGGACTCCAACACCCCCTTGCTACGGGATCAGAGCAGTCCGGGAAGCCGCGTGTACGGACTGGACCAGGAATTGGCCAAAACTCTGGTCCACACGCTTGAGCCGGTGGTCGGTATTGATCATGTTCGTGCCAGCGTGCATGTCGAATACGACCTCGGCACGAGCGAGGACACACAAGAAACTTACGACCCGAAAGCAAGCGCCACATTGACCCAGGAGCACTCGGAGGAGAATTCGAGCGGCTCCGCTCCCGCGGGGGTTCCGGGTACAGCCAGCAATGTGCCTTCTGCAACTCCTCCAGCGCCGTCGGCTGGAGGGGCCGAACAATCCAACTCGCGGTCGGATGCGACTACGTATGCGGTCAGCAAGAGCCTGCATCGCACTGTCGAGCCTCCGGGACGCATCCGCCGGATCGCCGCAGCTGTGCTGGTCGACGACGCGATCGAGGTCACAGACCAATCCGGACATCGCACCACCACGCGGCGCAAGCGTACCGCCGACGAGATGAAGCAGATTGAGCAACTTGCTCAGGCTGCTATTGGAGTTGATTCGCAACGCGGAGACCTGCTCGCGGTCGAGAACCTGTCTTTCCAGCAGGAGCCTGTCGAAACGCCGGTGCCTCCCAATCCCGTGGAACGATTAAAACGCCGCATCGAACCATGGTCCTGGGCTTTACGTTATGGCGGATTGGCGGCGTTGTTTCTGGTCGTGTACTGGCTCGTGCTGCGCCCCGTGACCAAGCAGGCGGCCGCCTCTTTCCGTGAGTTGCCCGGCAAGATTGCGCAACGGCTCGCGCCTTCCCCTCCGGATGCTGCCGCATTGACGGAGAGTGCCGGACCAGAACTGGGAGGCAAGCGTGCAACCCAGCTGAAGAAGCTGCTGGCCGACAGAGTCAAGGCGGAACCGGAGACAACCAGCCGACTAGTACAGGGATGGATTGAGCAGGAGGAGCACCGGTGAAGGCACAGCCGTCTATCTCCGGTGCGCGTAAGGCGGCGATACTCCTCGTGCTGCTGGGCGAGGAAGTTGCAAGCCACATTTATCGGCACCTTCCACCGCCTCAGGTAGAACAGATTACGCAGGAGATTGCCGCGTTGAACTCGGTGGATCCTGGAGTGTCCCTGGCGGTGCTGGAAGAATTCGAGCGACTCGTCATGGCCGGAGACTACGTTGCTCAGGGAGGAAGGGACTACGCGAACAAACTCTTGATCCGCGCCTTTGGCGAGGAGGGCGCGCAAGAACTGCTTCGGCAACTAGCGCTCACTGGCGAGACCAGTGCGCAAAAACTGGAGTCGCTGCGGAATGCCGATCCGCAACAGCTGGCGAAGTTCATTGAAGGGGAACATCCGCAGACGGTCGCGCTCATTCTCGCGCACCTCGAAGCCAAGCAGGCTTCGACGCTCGTGATGAAGTTACCGCAGGAGTTGCGCGCCGAGGCGGTCAAGCGGCTGGCGCAGTTGCGTCAATTTTCCCCCGAGATGGCGCAACGAGTTTCAGTCGTGCTGCACAAGCGACTTGAAGCGCTGGGAGAGCAAAGCCGACGGGCATACGCGGGATTGCGCGGAGTAGCCGATCTCATGAACCGGCTGGATATCACTGCGGCGAAAACTATCCTGGAAGGAATTGAAAAAGAAGATCCGAACCTGGCTCTGTCAATCCGGAACCTGATGTTCACTTTTGAAGACTTGTTGACCGTGCCGGAAGCGGGCATTCGCGAACTGCTCGGCCAGATGGATAAGAAGACACTGGCTACAGCCCTGCGCGGCGCTTCGGAAGAGCTAAAAAACTACATCTTCAAATCCATGTCTTCACGCGCCGTTGAAATGCTGAAAGAAGACATGGATGTGCTCGGCCCCGTGAAGTCCCGCGAAATCCACAAAGCTCAAATCGAAGCTGTCACTGTGGCGCGTAAACTCGAAGCTGAAGGAAAAATCTCGCTAACGCCGGAGAGTGACGATGAGTACGTCGCCTAGGCGCGCGCTCGATCGCGCGGACGCTGCTTCGCCGCCTGGGTTACAGCCGTTTCCTTACGATGTCGTGGCGGCAGCCAGCCGCCCCGATTCTGCAACCGATGCGGCCGCGTCGGCTCAGCTCGCAGTTCAAAAGGAAGGTGCACGTGAGATTCAGCGCCTTGCTGAGGTTCGCCATCAAGCCAAGATTGAAGCTGAGAAAATGTTTGAGGAGCAACTCGCGCGGGAAAGATCGGGCATTGCCAATGCCTTGGCCACTTTCACTCGCGACCGTGCTGCCTACTTCGAAAAGATTGAAGGAGAAGTCGTGCAGCTTGCGTTGAGCATCGCCCGCAAGATTCTGCACCGTGAGGCGCAACTCGATCCTTTGCTGCTGGCCGGAATCGTTCGTGTTGCATTGGAGAAAATCGACAAGGCGACTGGGGTGATCCTGCGCATTCATCCGCAAAACATGCCGGACTGGCACCGTTATCTTTCCACTCATCTGGACCCAGCCGATCTTCCCGAGATTGCGGAAGATCCCAGCCAGCCGCTGGACTGTTGTGTCCTGGAAACATCAATGGGTGCCGCCTCCCTCGGCCTGGATATTCAGCTCAAAGAAATTGAGCAGGGACTCATGGACTTGCTGGCAGCTAGGCCCGGGGCGCAGCAATGAAAGGCGAAAGCACTCTTGCTCCATACATCGCCCGACTCGAGACGTGCGCCGCGGTGCGTTGGCGGGGCCGCGTGACCCAGGTTATCGGCTCAATGGTGGAATCCGAAGGCCCATTTTGTTCGATTGGAGAAGTTTGCCGCATTCAAAACTCGCAGGGACGGGAACTCACCGGCGAGATCATTGGATTTCGAGGTTCAACAGTGTTATCGATGCCGCTCGATACACCCGCCGGTATCCGTCATGGAGACCGGGTCGTCACCTGGGGTGAGCATGCGAACCTTCGCGTAGGAGATGATCTTCTGGGCCGCGTGTTGGACGGGTCCGGGCGGCCTCTCGATTTCGCGAGATCCTACCGGGCGCGTGAGCACCGAGCATTGGATGGTGCGGCGCCGCTTCCACTCGAGCGCCTGACAATCCGCGAACCAATCAGTTGTGGGATCCGTGCGATTGATGCATTCCTCACGTGCGGTCGCGGACAGCGAGTCGGCATCTTCGGAGGCAGCGGCGTAGGAAAAAGCACGCTGATCGGTATGATGGCGCGCAACACTAGCGCCGACCTCACCGTACTCGGCTTGGTTGGTGAACGTGGCCGCGAAGTGCGTGAATTTCTGGAAACCCTGGGCGAAGAAGGACGGCGGCGCGCCGTGGTTGTCGTCTCCACTTCAGATCAATCGGCCCTGTTACGCATTCGCGCAGCGCTGGCCGCCACGACCGTTGCTGAATATTTCGCGGCGCAAGGCAAGAATGTTCTTCTGGTCATTGATTCCGTTACTCGTCTGGCCATGGCGCAACGCGAAATCGGCTTAGCTGCGGGAGAACCACCGACCACGAAAGGTTACACTCCGTCCTGCTTCGCGATGTTGGCGCGGCTTATCGAGCGTGCCGGAAAGTTCACCAGCGGCAGCATCACTGGGTTCTACACAGTCCTGATGGAAGGTGACGATGAACAGGACCCTCTGGTCGATGGAGCACGAGCGCTGCTCGATGGCCACGTGATGCTTGACCGCAGCCTTGCCGTGCGTAGCCATTACCCTCCGATATCAGTCTTGGACAGCGTAAGCCGGCTGATGCCCGCGGTTTGCTCGCCGCCCCATCTGCAGAAAGCGCATGAACTGCGCCGCCTTCTTGCCGCTTACGCCGCCTCGGAAGAGTTGATCAGGATCGGCGCATATCAAAAAGGAAGCGATCCTACACTCGATAAGGCCCTCGCCCTGGTGCCCGAACTTCACCGGCTTCTGATGCAAAAACCAGAGGAGGTCACCACCTTCCAGGAAACCGTTTCGAGGCTCCTGGCCTTGCCGGTCTGAAACATGGGATTTCACTTTGCATTCGAAGCTCTCTACCGTCTGCGGCAGAGTGTAGAACATCAGCAGGAACTGCGGCTTCGTGCGGCCAATCAGCAGGTCGCGAAAGTACGTCACGCAATCGAGCAATTAACTGAGCAGGCCGCCCAGTTGCAAGTGGAATCGTCCGAGCACTTGGCCTCGGGTACAATAGCCGCCGAAATCCGGTTCATGCTCCATAGCATTAACATGCTCGTACTGCATCAACGGGAAGCCGAACAAATGCTAGCGCGAGCTTCCAGCATGCGAGATCAGCAAGAAAATGTCTTTCGACAAGCACGCCGGGAGCGCGAAACGCTTGAAATCCTTCGCGAACAACAACTCCAGAGATACCAGCGGACACAACTGCGACGCCAGCAGCAAAGGCTGGACGATCTCTTCCTGCTGCGCCGTTCCTACTGGAAGCGTACGTAAAATGCCGGGTTGGGCAGGGTTTGCCCAGGCGAGCATCCGCAAGTGTGCACTTCCATCATCGGCACATTCGAAGATTCTCTTGATTCTGCAGGTTTTGCGGCAGAGCGAAGAAATCACTCATCCTTAGCTTTTGGACGGAGACATGCACTGTCAAAGGTGAGTTGCAGAGCCTTCAATGATTGAGAATTTGCTGACAACCGGTTTTGGGCACAGCGATCCTCCTGGAAGCCCTGGTGATCTCAGCGGCGGAGCCGCTACTACCGCGGCAAATTTCTTCAATATCTGCCAAACGCTGCTTTGTGCCGAAGGCGAATCTGTCATCCCACAGATCCCAACTGATCCGAATTCGCAAGGAAGAATGCCAGGCACCGTGCCGGCGAAAGCTTCCTCCCTCAAGCTTAGCCCCAAGGAAAAAGATGACACCGTTCCAGATTCGCTCCAGTCGTTGAGCGCAATGTTAGGAATGGGCACGATTCTGATTCCGAATCCAGTCGTGCAGGCGACGCTGACTCCGAATGATGTACTCGCATTCTCGCAGAAGAACTTTAGCGATGTATCTGCAGATCTGGCCGAATCTTCGATTGGAATCGCAAATTCCTTCGGGAGTTCTCCATCGGTATCACAAACTGCAAACTTGTTGACTCAAGCGCAGCTTTCGATTGACCCGAAAGCGGATCTAAGCTCTGGTGGAGGGGAACTGCAAGCGCTGCTATCGCAGACGCTGGTGGAATGCAGCAACGGGGATATTTCCTCCACGTCAACTGTAGATCAGTCTGACCTTCCTTCCTGCGCGCCGCAAGCTAACAGACTGGTTGACGCAGCGCCCGAGCCTTGTCTTCAAGACAGCGTCGAGAATGCTCCGGCGCAATCTGAGCCGGCAATTTCAGATCAACCTGCGATCCCAAATACTTCATTCAGCGGCAATGACGGGAGTGCTGGAATCACCACCAGCATGTCCAAGCCGCTCACCTCTTCGCAGCTGCCCGGAGATCAAGCAAGCTTCGGTGCGAAAAATGCAAAGCCCGACTCACCTCGCACCAAAGATGCTGAAACACCGCACACATCCTCGGTAGGCCAACAGATAAATTCGTTGCAGAATACTGCACCTCATTCCTGCGGCGCTTCCATTACTGTTCTGGATCTCTCGCACCTGTCCTCAATCCACACCGCGCATCCTCCATCGCGAAATATGGATGCTGAAAATGGTGTCCCGCTCGGTCCCCAAGGCGCATCAGGCTCAGCCGCGACAGCCGATCGGACTCAGCCAGGCACAGATTCAGCCTCGTCGATAATTTCGAGGCTCATACAAGCTACATCGACGATTCCGGCTGCGAATCCTCCGCTTGTCGCCCCTAGTGCAGTGACCGAAATCGCTTCCGGCAACGCGAAGCCCGGTGTCTCCCAAGATCATTTTTCACTTGCATCCGCGCAGTTGCCGGAGCTGCATTCTGCATCGACCGGAGATCGGACGGGCACTCAGAACACGGTTGATCCCACGCCAGTGGTTTCAAAGCGTAGCACTCAAGAGGACGATGCGGCCTCCGCACCCGCGCCACCACCGCAGGTTCTTCCTTTCATATCGAATCCTGCTGCGAACGTTTCGGACCCCACGATCTCTAATCCGGTGAGCGCGAAGGCGGCTTCTCCCGAGAAGCTCGCAAGCGGCGAACCTGCGTTGAATCAGCATCTCGAGCCGCAACTTAGCTCTACGGTCAGCGCCGGCCCAGTCCAGCTCGCGCACATCATGAACAAGGCCGCGCAATCCGAAATGCGAATTGGATTGAGCACGTCCGTTTTCGGCGATGTGGAAGTTCGGACGGTCGTGCACGCCAGTGATGTCGGCGTCGTGATCGGAAGCCAAAAAGGCGATCTGCAGATGCTTATGTCCAATGACCTGCCCAGCATCTCCGGACATCTGCTGCAGCAGAATCTCCATCTCTCGCACGTTACCTTTCAGTCTGCAGGATTCGACAGCGCCGGGGGATCGTCTTCCGGCGCTAATGCACAGCAGCGTTCCTCTGCCTTCAAGGCTTCGCCTCCACAATCTGTCGTTGTTGAATCGTCCGCGGAAGAGATCAGTTCAGCCACGGAACTCAGAAGCAATGCCGGCCTCAGCATCCTTGCATAAGGAGAAGTCGATGAGCACGATAAACCCAGTCGCCACCCGAACGGATTCGAATCAGGGAACTGGCTCCGCCAACGGAGCGCTGCCGAATCCGCAAAACATAAACAATATGTTCCTGCAGCTGCTGGTTGCGCAGCTGCAAAACCAAAGCCCACTTGATCCCATGGATCCCAGCCAGTTTGTCGGGCAGCTGGCACAATTCAGCGAGCTCAGCGAAGTCACCCAGATCGAACAGATTCTGCAGCAGGCGGTACCCACGACGTCGGGATCGACCGGAACTGGTTCTGCAAACGGACATATGCCGGTGAACTCGCCCGCTCCGATGTCTCTCGCCAGTGCCAAGGCACGAGCGGCGATGCAGAACGCAAATTCCGCCTCAACCACGATGCCAAATCATCAGACTCAAGGAGTGTTCTAATGCCAAATTTCTCAATTCCGCTTTCTGGCCTGACCGCCGAATCCACTGCACTGTCGACCATCGCCAACAATCTCGCCAACCAGAACACCACTGGATACAAGAGCAAAGTGGTGTTGTTCAGCGACCTGTTTTATCAGAACCTCGGAACCGCAGGTTCAGGCGACCCTCTGCAGATGGGCGCAGGAACTCAGGTCGGCAGCACGCCGTCCCTATTCACCCAAGGCAGCGTGAGTGCAACCGGAGTAGACACAGATGTGGCCATTCAGGGATCAGGGTTTTTCGTAGTGCAGGACCCGAGTGGAGTAATCAGTTACACACGAGCCGGAGATTTTTCAGAGCTCGACAATTATCTGGTGACTTCGAGCGGCCAGCAGGTGCTCGGATACCCCGCCAACAATGGCGTCATCGACACTGGCGCCGGAATCGGCCCGCTACAGTTGGGAGCAGGAACGATCAGCCCGCCTACAGCCACGACAAACGTTCAGTTCACTACGAACCTTGACGCCGGTGCGGCTGTCGGCGATCAGTACTCGACAACGATCACGGCCTACGATTCCATGGGAACCAAGCATGTGCTCACTTTCAACTACACCAATACCGGTCCGGGAGCCTGGAATTATAACATCACCGTCCCGGCAGCGGATGTCGGAGGCACCGGCAATCCCGTGTCTGTAGGAACCGGGAACCTAACTTTCGATAGCAATGGAAAACTGACGACGCCCGCTGCTGATGTTACGGGGATTACCATCGGACCGCCCAACACTGCCGCATTCACCGATGGAGCTTCTCCGCTTTCGTTTACTTGGCAGCTTTATAACAACGGAGTTGGTCTCATTACGCAAGTTGCGTCTCCGAGCGGCACCTCGTCAGCTCAGCAGAATGGTGTCGACAGCGGCTCGCTGGTCAATTTCAACATAGGGTCCGATGGAACAATCACGGGATCGTTCAGTAACGGCAAGACGCAGGCGCTCGGCCAATTGGCATTAGCAACCTTCGCCAACAATGACGGCTTGCAGCTGGATGGGAACACCGACTTTACTCCTACGCTCGCGTCCGGACAAGCGGTCATCGGAACTCCAGGATCGGGCGGTCGCGGAACGGTCTCGGGAAGCGCGCTGGAAATGTCGAACGTCGACATTGCAACAGAATTCGCCAACCTGATCGTCGCGCAACGCGGCTACGAGGCGGATGCGAAGGCCGTCACGACCTTCGATCAGATCACGCAGGACACAATCGCATTGAAGCAGTGATCATTCAGTTCACGTGAGCGCGGTCTGAGATCAAAATTACAGCCGCGCTCACCTTCAGATTTTGTTCATGAGAATCCGCTCAGCATTGTTTGCTGGTTAGGCTCGTAAAAGCCTGGGCGAAAATTAAAGCCTTCATTTTCAGCTAGAGGCGGCTTCACTGGCTGACTCTCAGGCTACGTCCGTTCGTACTCCCTTCCGGAATTCAGATTGCAGACTTGTCTGGCGTGCCTGATAGCGAAAAAGAATTGGTGCCAAGCAAGGGACACGCCCGCCGGTCGAGTGTTGGTGTTCCAGTCCTGCTCTTTCTGGTCGTATCGGCGGCGATCGGTATCTGGTTTTGGCGAAGCCAGTCGAGCGATGCGGTGCGCGCAGAGAGTGTGAATCGGGTTCAAACCACTCTCCATCTTGAGACCTTCGTGCTGAACCTGGCGGACTCCGACCAGCGGGCCTACCTACGCGTAGGCATTGATCTTGGGCTTGACCAAGACGCGAAGCACGCTCAAGAAGTCGTGCCTATCGCAGAGGTTCGCGACACGATTCTCAGCCCACTCGGAGAAGCCAAGCTCGAAGATCTCATGACTTCTCCTGGAAAAGCGAAGCTCAAAGAGAACGTTCTGCATGCGCTTCAACAGCGCGTTCCAGACTTAAGGGCAAACGAGGTTTACTTCACTGAATTTCTGATTCAACGCTGAATAGTCAAGGAGTGAATTGTGTCGGCAGCAGCCGCGCCAGCCGTGGGAAAAGAAAACGTAGCAGTCGCCCTGCCAGATAAAGAGGAGGCACGATGGCGACCGGCCCTCGACCTGTCGTGCCAGCTCACCACCGACCTTGCGCTCCCCAGCTGCAAAGTAAAGGACTTTCTCAAACTGCGGACGGGTTCGGTCTTGAGCACCAGTTGGGGAGTCACGCGGGACATTCCGGTGCGGGTCAACGGAATTCTTATCGGATGGGCCGAACTGGAAGCGGTGAATAACGTGTTGTGCGTTCGAATCACGGAGTTGGCATGACTGTCGAAAGTGCCGGATTCAGCAGCGTACGGAATGAGCGGCCTCCAAAGCCTCTGGTTGAAACACTGAGAAGCTTGTGGGGAAGCGTCCGCCAGCTCAAGCGGCGGCGCGCGAAGACTCTCCGGCTCTGCGACAGCCTTTCGCTTGGGGAGCGCCGGTTTGTCGCGGTTGTGGAATATGCGAATTCGCGATTCTTGCTGGGAGGTACTTCAGCATCTCTGGTGCTGCTTGCGCAACTCCCGGATCGTCCAACGCCGGCCGATATGCGCGAAACTGAATCTGCAGACGGATGCCTCAACGACAGGGAGGATTCTTGAATCCCCGTCGTCTTTTTCTATTTGCTATATCCGTCGTTCCGCTTTCTTTCAGCACTCCGGGATGGTGTGAGATGGCGCGCCCCCGCCATGCCGCTGGTGTGAACCTGAACTCCTTGTCGGTGGGAAGCGGTTCGGTACCGTGGAACATTGTTTTGCTGCTCACGCTGCTCACTTTACTTCCGGCACTGCTGGTGGCAGTGACTCCCTTTACCCGCTTGCTGATCGTATTTCATTTCCTGCGCCAGGCGCTCGGAACCCAGACCGCTCCCAGCAATCAGACGCTGATCGGTCTCTCGCTTGTTTTGACATATTTCCTGATGCAACCGGTCGGCGCATCGATTTATACCGCCGCCGTGGTGCCGTATGAGCACGGTCAAGTTGACGCCTGGGGCGCGCTCGATCAAGGTGCACCCCCGCTGCGCCATTTCATGCTGAAATTTGCGCGGGAAAAAGATCTGGCGCTTTTTCTGGAGATGGCGCAGGCGCCTCGTCCCGCTCGCCCTGACGATGTTCCCATGCGGGTGGTCGTGCCGGCCTACATTCTTTCGGAGTTGAAAACCGGATTTCAGATCGGCGCGGCGCTGTTTCTTCCATTCCTTGTCATCGATCTCGTGGTGGCCGCCGTTACAACTTCTGTCGGCATGCTGCAGTTGCCGCCCGTCGTGATCTCGACGCCGCTCAAGATCATGTTGTTCGTCATGGTCGATGGATGGAACTTGCTGGTTGGCTCTTTACTGAAGAGTTTTGCCTGAAGAGACTTTGTGCGGGAGGAGGGCGGATGGAATCCGGCCAGGTAGCGGAAATGATGCGGCACACCATCGAGACAGCTTTATGGATGGGCGCTCCTTTGTTGATCGTCGCCACAGTGATCAGCCTCGTCGTCAACGTGGTGCAAGTTCTCACTTCATTACAGGATGCGACGGTATCGACGGTGCCGCGTCTTTTTGCGGTGGCAGCGGCGGCGATTTTTCTCCTGCCCTGGATGACGCACAGGCTGGCGGCTTTCACCCTGCAACTGTTTTCGGATTTTCGCCCGTTGCTGCGATAGCGCACTCGGACTGCGGATGGTCAGATTTCTATGGATGGGCTGAGTCTCGAAAAACTGATCGCTGCTGGCGTATTCACCGGAGCGCGAGTAGCAGGGTTAATGGTGTTCTGCCCTTTTCTCGGCAGCGATGCGATCCCGGCGCGCCTGAAAGCGGTTTTGGTTCTGGTGATCACGATAGTGCTCTATCCGATACGCGGCGGGATGGATCTCGACCTCAACTCATGGAAGTGGGCAGGCGTGCTTTTAAGTGAAGCGATTATCGGACTGATGCTTGGGCTGGCAGCCAACCTGATGGTGGAAGCTCCAATGCTGGCTGGGCAGATTTTAGGCGTGCAAATGGGATATTCACTTGCCACTCTGTTCGATCCACAGACCCAGGCGGATACGCCTGTACTCGGCGAGTTTCATCGGCTCGCGGCGCTTTTAATTTTTCTTCAGCTGGATGTTCATCACTGGCTGCTGCGCGCTGTGGTCGCGAGCTTCGGATATCTCCCCGCCGGTACTGCGCTCGCGAACTTTACAGCTGTCAGCGGGTTGCTGCATGCGGCCGGCGGAATATTTCTTGCCGGAGTGCAAATCGCGGCGCCGGCATTAGTCGCAACCATCACTGTAGATGTCGCGCTCGGTTTTCTGGGGAAGGCATCGCCACAGTTGCCGGTCCTCTTCATTGGATTGGCAGTGAAAAACGTTCTCGGCCTCGCGTTGCTGTTTTTTCTTGCCGCTTACTGGCCGCACAGCTTCTCACAGAAATTTGCCGACAGCATCGTGCTTGGGGAGCGCCTGCTTCATCTGGCGCACTAGAAAGAGATGGCTGACCAGAATAAAACCGAGAAAGCGACACCGCGGCGCCGGCAGAAGGCCCGCGAAAAAGGCCAGGTGGCCCGTAGCCGCGATCTCATCGCCAGTGTCGGCACGATCTCTGCTGTCATCCTGCTCGCCTGGCAGGTACCGAGTTTTGCCAACGCGTGGCGGGGCTTTCTTCTGCAAACCTTGGACGCAGCCGCCGCTGGACAGGAGCCCGCAAGCTTCGTATGGCATTCCGCGGCAGGACTTTTCCGCGGTGTCGCCGTGGCCGCCGGGATTAGCTGGTTACTGGCAGGCATCAGCGGAATTGCGCAAGGCGGATTGGTGTTCGCACCAGCCGCGCTGGCGCCGGCGCCGACCCGTCTGAGTCCGGTATCCCGGGTCGAGCAACTCTTCTCGCTGAGTGCGGTGAGCCGCCTTTTGAAGTCGCTTGTGCCCACCGCTGCCATGGTCTTGCTGACGTTCTCGATCATGGCTCGGGACTGGGGCCAGTTGCCCGCCTTGCAGCATGCCAGCCGGACCGCGCTCATTGCCTTTGCCGGAAGCCGGATCTTTGAACTGGCCTGGAAATTATCGCTGGTGCTGCTGGCATGGTCTGCGGCTGACTACCTTTTTGAGCGCTGGCGTCACGAGAACGACCTCAAGATGAGCCGGCAGGATCTGCGCGACGAGTTCAAAGAGACAGAAGGGAATCCTGCGGTCAAGATGCGCATCCGCCGCCTGCAGCGGCAGGCCCGGCGCCGGCGCATGCTCAAGGACGTCGAGCGTGCCGCGGTGGTGATCACGAATCCGACCGAATTTGCAATTGCGCTTGAATTCAGCATAGAGATGCAGGCTCCGGTCGTAGTTGCCAAAGGACGCAACCTGCTGGCGGCACAGATTCGCGAAGTTGCGCTCTGGCATGGAATTCCATTGGTGGAAAATCCGCCTCTCGCCCACGCGTTATATCGAGCAGTGGAGATCGGGCAGGCAATTCCGCCGAAGTTGTACGTCGTGGTCGCCGAGATTTTGGCGGCCATTTGGAGAGCGCACGCTCGTGCGTCCCAGGCCGCGAGAGGAGCCAAGTAAGCGATGATGACTGCGAAGGCACCAACCCCGGCGGCTTCCCTTCAACACAACCGCCTTTCGGAATGGATTATGCCGGTCGCGGCCGTAGCTCTGATCTTCGTGATGCTCGTGCCCCTGCCCAGCCTGCTCCTCGATGTCCTGTTGGCGTTGAGCATCACTGCCGCCGTGCTCGTACTGCTCTCGGCGATTCAAATCCTCAGACCCGCGCAGTTCTCGGTATTCCCCAGCCTGCTCCTGTTGCTCACGCTGTTCCGCCTGTCGCTCAACCTTGCCTCGAGCCGCCGTATTCTGCTGCACGGCAATGAAGGCGTATCGGCGGCGGGACGCGTTATCGAGGCTTTCGGCTCTTTCGTGGTCGGCGGGAATTACGTCGTTGGATTCGTCATCTTCATCGCGTTGATAGCAATTCAGTACATCGTCGTGGCTCATGGAGCAGTCCGGACTGCCGAGGTAACGGCCCGCTTCACACTCGATGCAATGCCCGGAAAGCAGATGGCCATCGACGCCGACCTCAACGCCGGGCTTATCAACGAAGCGCAGGCGCGCGCGCGCCGGGAACAGATTGCCCATGATGCCGAGTTTTACGGAGCAATGGATGGCGCCGCACGCTTCAATCAAAGGGACGCGATTGCAACCATCCTCATCACCGCCATCAATATCATCGCTGGATTTCTCATCGGTGTCTTCCAGCTTGATATTCCCTTCCGCGAGGCGTTCAAGACCTACACGGTGTTGACGGTTGGCGACGGCCTGGTCACGATGATCCCATCGCTGCTGGTCTCGATGGCCGGAGGAATGATTGTTACTCGCGCCTCGTCTGACTCCACGCTCTCGGTCGATGTGGGCCGTCAACTGCTCTCGCGCCGTCCGTTGATCGTGGCCGCTGGAGTCATGCTGACGCTCGCGGCAATTCCCGGCCTGCCGAAGTTTTCATTCCTTCTGCTCGCAGCGGTAACAGGGTTTCTCGCCTGGCGCTCGCCGAAGCACGCCCCTGAGAAATCTGTTTCGCCGGTTGCTGAAAAAACGGCGACAAAAGATTCCACCGAAGATCTTCTCAAACTCGATGAACTAAGCCTCGAGATCGGATATGGTCTCGTGCCTCTGGTCGACGAGAGTCAGGGCGGGCAGCTGCTTGCCCGGGTCAAGGCGCTGCGGCAGAACCTTGCACAACACCTGGGACTGATTGTGCCGCCGGTCCACATCACGGACAACGTCAGGTTGAAACCGCGTGAGTACGTCATCGCGTTGCGTGGGGTGGAAGTCGCGCGCTGGGAGATGGCGCAGGATCAGCTGATGGCGATCAGTTCCGAGGCGTCGCCGCGTCTGCTGCCCGGCATGCCCACAAAAGAGCCGGCTTTCGGAGTCGCCGCACTCTGGATTTCTCCTGCTTTGCAGAATCAGGCGCTGGCTTCCGGCTACGCCGTTGTCGATCAGACTTCGGTGCTGGCAACGCACCTCGCCGAAGTGGTGAAGCAACACTCTCACGAACTGCTCAGCCGACAGGAAACCAAGCGGTTGCTGGACCGTCTTTCCGAAAGCCATCCAAAACTCGTCGAAGAGCTGGTGCCGAAGATCCTCAGCCTTGGCGAAGTGCAAAAGGTCTTGCAGCAGCTCTTGCGGGAGCAGGTGTCGATCCGCGACCTTCCCGCAATTCTCGAGACGTTGCTCGACATTGCACCCGGCAGCAAAAATCCGGTGATGCTGGTCGAGTCCGTACGGCAGTCACTGGGACGAGCCCTGGTCCGGCCTTTGCTTTCGGAAGGCGGCGGACTCCGCGTCGTCACCCTCGATCACACCCTGGAGGAAGAACTCGGGCGGACCTTTACCGTGCAGGCGTCAGCTCCTCAAAACGCTTTGCAGCCTCCGGTCGCGCGCCGTGTTCTCGAAGGCATGCGCCAGCTGGCAGGAGAACAGATCACAGTTGCCAGCCCGATCCTGCTTTGTGCAACGCCCGCGCGCTATCACTTGAAGCGGTTGCTGGAGCCTTTTCTTCCGAAGGTGGTCGTGCTTTCTCCGTTAGAGGTGCCGCCAGTGATCGAAGTGCAGTCTGTGGGCGTGTTGCGATGAGCAAAGTGGAAGGCAAGTTCGTAGTGCTGTGAAGGGACTGGATGAGGACGATATGAGCAATCAAACCGCGCAAGCTTATTCCGCATGGCAGGCGCAGGAAGACCGCGATCGCATCCTGCTCGAACAGTTGCCGCAGGTGCGCTACCTGGCACGGCGTATTCACGAGCGGCTGCCGCGCCACGTACCTTTGGAAGACCTGGTTCATGCTGGAGTCGTCGGGCTGATCGATGCATTAAACAAGTTCGATAGCTCGAAGCACGTACAGTTCGCATCGTATGCCAAGTTCCGGATCCGAGGCGCGATTCTTGACAGCCTTCGCGAGATGGATTGGGGACCGCGCGAACTCCGGCGCAAGGCGCGGAAAGTGGAAGAAGTGCATCGCAAACTGAGTCTGGAGCTCAGCCGTTCTCCAACCGAAAACGAAATGGCAACTGAACTCGGGATGACTCTGACGGAATTCCAGCATCTGCTGGGCGAGCTCGATAGCCTCGAAGTCGGCAGCCTGCGGGTTGAGTCTCCCTGGGGCGATGGAAAAGAAGAAGATCTATGCGACTACCTCCCCAGCGCTCCTGAGGACACACCCTTTTTCCGCTGCCTCCGCTCTGAAATGAAAGACCTGCTCGCCCGTGTGATCGCCGAGTTGCCCGAGAAGGAGCAGCAGGTGCTCTCCCTGTATTACTTCGAAGAGCTGACCATGAAAGAAGTCGGAGCCGTGCTGGGCGTCGGCGAATCCCGTGTATCGCAGATTCATTCGCTTGCCTTGGTGCGGCTGCGTTCACGGCTGGATGAAGTTATGAGGGCCAAAGGCGTACAAACGAGTGCCGCCGCGGCAGCCGGCATGTAACGGGACGAAAGATGAAGAAGGAATTGAATCAGCAGGAAATTGATGCAATGGTACGGGCCGCGCATGGCGGTGCTCCCGTCGAAGGGGTTGGGCCGACGCAGTTCGCGGCCGAACGATGGGACGTCCGTCAGGCCGGGCGGATCGGTCGCGAACAGCTGCAGACCATTACCACGCTTCACGAGAGCTTTGCCCGGAATCTTACACACTCTCTTGGAGCCTATTTGCGGGTGGTCTTCACCACAACTCTGGTTTCGGCGGAACATCTTACCTACCGGGAGTTCCTGCAAGGCATACCGGAGACGACATACATTGCATCATGTCGGCTTGATCCGACCGGCCACAATGCCGCCCTGCAGCTCGACCTCAAGGTCGCCTTTCCCATCATCGACCTGCTCCTCGGGGGAGAAGGCAAAGCCGTAGCGGCAACCCGCGAACTCACCGACATCGAGGAACAGATTCTCGACAGCGTAGCCCGTATTATCTGCCGGGAACTGGGTTCGGCGTGGCAGGCCCTGCCGCTGGAAGTGAATTTCGAGGAACGGCTACAGGCTGGCGAAGCACAGCGGCTGATGGCCGCTGAAGAAAAGATATTGTCGCTGAGCTTTGAGGTGACGATCGCGGATGTGCGCGGTTCCTTGATTTTGGCCCTGCCTGGCGCAGTTTCCAATTCTCTTCTGCGAAAGCTTGCGGGTGATCGCGTGCGCCGCCGGTTGCGTGCGGCGACTGATCACCGCCGTCAACTAATGCAGAAACTTCTCGACTGTCCGTTCCAGGTCGAACTGGCCGCTACCGATATTCCGCTTCCACTCAGCAGCGTGGCGGCTCTGGCGCCTGGCAATGTTGTCGCTTTTGCGCGTCCCCTAACGGAACCCGCCGCGCTTCTGGTGGCCAGCAGCGAGAGATTTCAGGCCCTACCGGCGCGCTGCGGCAACAATCGCGCCGCGAAGGTAATTGCCCAGTTGGCAAGACCACTGGAAGACTTGCCGGCGAAGGAGAGCGCGAAATGACCACTCCATCTCTGGATCTGCGGGAGCCCGAGCATCTTGTAAGACTTTGGGCCGAAGAAATGACCCAAGTCATGGCCGGCGATGGCGCAAGTTCTGGCAACGCCTGGTCCGTCCTGAGTGAAGCACCCCCTGACAGCAGCACACAGCCTGACACTGATGTGTGGATTCTGGTCGCGCTCTCAGGAGGGTTGCGAGGCGAGATAGCATTCCGTCTCCCTGCCGGGGTTGCAAGTCGCGCCGCACAGATCTTCATGGGTGAGGCGGGTGAGCCGCAGGCGCAAGCGACAGCCGAACACAAAGACGCGTTGCTCGAGCTTTTCCGCCAGGCTGCCGGATTGACGGCAACCGCCATCAAGCCCGCACGAGGCGACGTCCGGTTTCAAGTCGATGTCATGCCTGCGGCTCCGACTTGGCCGGCATCGTTGATGGGTTGGCTTAGATTTGGTCAAGACGGCCCGGAAAACTCGATGCAGGTCCTGCTGAGCGCCGCGCTGGTTGCCGCTTTTCGTGGCGAAGGTCAAGAGACTGCGGAAGCGCAGCTACCTGACGCTGCCGCGCAATCTCAGATTGGACAAGTCAAACTCGACCTGCTGATGGATGTCGATCTTAGAGTCACGCTCCGGTTTGGAAGCCGCCGTCTGCTGTTGCGCGAGGTTCTCGACCTGTGCCCCGGATCGGTGATTGCTCTCGACCGCCAGGTAGAAGATCTCGTCGACATGCTGCTTGACGGGAGGGTGATCGCGCGCGGCGAAGTGGTCGTTGTCGATGGCAATTACGGACTCCGCGTCACTGAAATCGCTTCGCCATCGTAGAGACTATGGGATCAGTCAGTATTCATTTCGGAAATTTCAACCTCGCCTGGGACGAATTGCGGCACAAGTTTGCCCGGACACGAGAGCCGGGCTGCATTCATACGCGTGGCATGTGGAGACGCCTGCGTCAGAATGCTCCCAGTGTGATGCTATTTGGTTTTCGGTACTGCATCGGTAGGTGTCTGGAGCCGGCGTTACTTGAATCCATCGTCCGCACTCGTCCCGCCCTCACGCGGCAGATGTCCCGCCATCGTGTGCCGCTCGGGCTGCTTCTTCTCTCTCGCCAGCAGATAACTCAGGCACAACTGAGCGCAGCGCTAGAAGCCCAGCGGAACTCCGGCAGCGGCAAGATTGGCGAATGGCTGCTGGCGCTCGGGTGTGTGACCCAGCATCAGATCACCGCGGCCCTGGCGCGACAGTGGCGCTGCCCGATTGTGCGCAACGCTTCGGCGCTTCCTTCTTCGGACCACGTTCCTTCTCTTCCGCTCGCATTGCTGCAGAGCAATCGAATGATTCCAGTCGGCTACAGCCGGTTGAGATCGAGTTTGTACATGGCCTTCTCCGAGGGCATCGATTACAACAGCTTGTACGCCATTGAACAGATGACGCAGTGTCATACCGAACCTTGTATCGCCTCGCCGGACTTGATCAGTGTGGCAATCGACGTTTTTGCGAGCCGCAATTCCGGGAATGAGATCGTGTTCGAGTGCGGTACCGATCTGAGGGAATTGGCCCGCATCGTTCACAGCTACTGTGCGCGGCTCAGCCCGTCAGAAGTCCGCATCAGCTTGGCCGGAACCTATATTTGGATTCGCCTTGTTGGCCACGGTCCAACAGTAGATCTTCTTTTTCGTTGCTCCAAGTCGACCGAGCATCCAGCCTCAGCATCTTAAAGTTCTGCAACGGATTGCCGATTTACTGGTGGCAAGGGAAATCCTCGACACTTTCGTTCAGCGCGGCACGGACGATCGCGCCCAACACAAGTTGGGCCTGACTCCCGCTCAGGCCGGAAGATCTTGCCGGGCTCTGTTGTAAATAGCCCGGCAAAATCTTCCTAATCTCTGCATTGCTGACATCGCCGACCTTCTTTTTCTCTTGTTCTCTGTGTTGAAAGATTGTCGGACTCTCATTTTTCTTGGAATTTGTCGTGCTCAATGAACGTCAGGTGAACCAAGATGGATAGTGGGTACTACGCCGCATCTGCGGGGCTTGCCGCTCAAATGCAAGCTCTCGAATTAGTAGCGAACAATCTTGCGAACCTTGACACTGCGGGATATCGAGGACAGCGAGCCACGTTTCGTTCATTGCTCGCTGGGCACAATCCTTTATGGAATCCCGTCAACACTGCGATCAACAACTATGGCGTGCTCGGTGCGGGCGCAACGGATTTGGAATCCGGCAGTCTCACAGCTACTGGCAACCCTCTTGATCTCGCCGTGGCGGGCAAAGGATTTTTCGTTGTTCAGTCGAGTGGTGGCACCTTGTACACGCGAAATGGCGGATTTCATCGCACGCTGGATGGCCGTCTCGTGACTGCTGCGGGGGATCCGGTGCTTGGCGAGGACGGACCAATCCAACTCCCGAACGGTGTATTCGCCGTCGCGGCCGACGGCACGATCTCTGTCGACGGCGCTATTGCCGCGAGACTTCGTATTGCAGAATTTGCTCCAAATACCGAACTTGCAGCCGCCGGCAAAGCGTTGTACGCAGCGCCCACCGGATCGGAGTTGCCTGCCGCGTCTTCCTCGATTCGTCAGGGGATGATCGAGCAATCCAATGTCAGTCCAGTTGAGGGGGGCGTCCAGCTCATCACCATTCAGCGTAACGCGGAGATGATGCAGCGTGCATTGTCCGTGTTCGATAGCCAGTTGAATCAGACCGCGGTACAGGACCTGCCACGCGTCTAGACATCTGATTCGAAAGGGGACTTTATGATTCGGGCTCTGTATACAGCGGCAAGCGGAATGATGGCGCAGGAGATGAACCTCGACAACGTCGCGAATAACCTGGCCAACTCAAGCACTGCCGGCTTTCGCCGTCGACGCATGCAGTTCGAAGATCTCGTCTACCAGAATCTGGTCATGCCCGGTGCTGCCGCTTCGCAGCAGACCACTCAAGTTGCAGGACTGCAAATCGGACTCGGCACACGCACCGCAGCCTCAGAGGTGATCCAGTTGCAAGGCGACTTCAGCCAGACTGGCAACCCACTCGACCTTACGATTCAAGGACAAGGTTTTTTTCAGGTGCTTCTTCCCGATGGAGAAACAGCCTACACGCGCGACGGCAGTTTTCACCTCGATGCACAAGGAAATATGGTGACGCAGGATGGCAACCCCGTGCAGCCGGCGGTCACCATTCCGCCGGGTGCAACCTCGGTCACGATCGCGCAGGACGGCACCATCAGCGTGACATTGCCCGGCCAGACTGCAGCGCAACAGGTCGGATCACTCCAGCTTGCGTTGTTCAACAACCCCGGCGGACTGAATTCAACGGGCAAGAACTTGTTTCTTGCGACCACGGCTTCCGGAGATCCAATCATCGGAACACCTGGCGGCAGCGAAGGCCTCGGCTCGATTGAACAAGGGATGCTGGAGCAGTCGAATGTCAGCGTGGTCGATGAATTTGTGCAGATGATCGTGGCGCAACGGTCTTATGAAGCAAACTCACGCGTGGTCAACGCCGCGGACCAAATGCTGCAAGACATCAACACCCTTGGACGGTAACCCGATCTTCGTATGCGTATCGCTCTTTCGATCCCGATCGCCCTTCGCCTCTGTGCCGTCGCCGCCGAGCTCTCGCTCATGAGCTTGGCTACACACGCACAGCCATGTCGCGTCCAGATACCAATCAAAGTCGAGTTACAAGGCAAAACAGTCACGCTTGCAGATCTTCTCCCGGCGGGTACTTGTCCCTGGTTTGTTCGCGTCGCGGCAAACGTAGTGCTCGGGAAGGCTCCGCCCGCGGGAATGGCCCGCGTTCTTGATGGTGCAGATTTGTACAGTCATCTGCAGGCCATTACCAAGACTGATCCCGAAAAGTCCGCACTTGCCGGGATGAGCATTCCCGAGCGCATCACAGTTACTCGATCCGGCATCTCACCCTCTTGTCGCGAACTCGTAGAGCATCTTTTGCCGAACGCCCAAAACGCGGCAAATGTTCGTGAGACTGACTGTAGTTTTCCTGCTGGCCTCAGTCGGGGTGCGCGTCTTGAGCTAGCAAAAAAGACCTGGGACCCCGCATTGCGAAGCTGGGAGTTCGTTGCACGCTGTAGCCAGCCCCAAACTTGCGTTCCCTTCCTGATACGCGTTGCGAGTCAAAGCGAAGACAGCTCTCCTCCTCCAAGCGACATCGTTCCGACAAATGCCAAGAATCCTGCCGCGATATATCCCGGCCAAAAGAGCGAAGTGATCTGGACCCAGAACGGCATGCGGCTTCTGCTGTTTGGAATGGCACTGGACCGCGGCCGGACCGGAGATAAGATTCGAGTTCATCTCAAGTCAGGACCGATCATCACTGCGACCGTCACCAACTCCGGAACTCTGTCATGGCAAAAATAATCTCCTACACGAAAGGCGGAATCATACCGAGCTGCTGTAAGGCTTCAATGTTGATTGCGCTCAGTTTGTTTTTGGTTCTTCAGAGCTTCGCCAAGGAAAAACCAGTAAAACGGGATACGCTGGCGGAATATGTGCAGCGCATGTCTGCAAAAGAGCCGGAGCGATCTTCCATCACCGTCGGAAGCTTGTGGAATGATTCGGGGAAATTCGCCAATATGGTTTCCGACTATAAGGCCTCGCGGGTCGGCGATCTGGTCACGATCAGCGTCGCGCAGAACCTGTCGGCTTCGAGCACAGGCAATGTTGCCACGAATCGCAGTTTCTCAGCCAACTCCGGCATTACGGCTTTGCCAGGGAAACTCAAGACCGCAGGAGTAGCGAACCTTTTCGCGGCCAATTCTGCGGAAGCATTGTCAGGGAAGGCTCAAGCTACTTCCCAGACTTCGCTGAGTACGACACTCACCGGACGCGTCGCCGCCGTCTTGGCGACCGGCACACTGGTTGTCGAAGCCGAGCGTCAGATCACAATGAACAACCAGCACGAAACCGTCATCCTTCGCGGACTGGTGCGGCCGGGTGATCTCGACGCTTCCAACACGGTTGTGTCAAACAATGTTGGAGATCTCGAGGTTGAGGTCAAAGGCAAAGGAATTATCAGCGAAGGCACGCGCCCGGTGAATCCGATTATGAAATGGATCCTGCGCGTCGTCGGGTTTTAGGAGAGCCTGTATGCGATTCGGCAGACGATTTCGACCGCTTTTTATCATCGCCACTGTGATCCTCGCCAGCGCGACAGCGCTCGCGGAAGCACACAAAGTTCTGATCCGCGATATCGCCTCAGTCGAAGGAGTTCGCGATAACTCGCTCGTCGGTTACGGCCTGGTCGTCGGGCTGAAAGGAACAGGAGACCGCCAGCAAACCTATTTCACGGTGCAGACTCTCGCCAGCATTTTGGCTCGCATGGGCGTGCAAATTCCAACCGCGTCAGTCCGCGTGAATAACGTAGCGGCCGTTTTCGTCACTGCGAGTCTCCCTCCGTTTGCGCGGCCGGGCATGCATGTCGACGTTATGGTCTCATCAAGCGGAGATGCGCGCAGTCTTGAAGGTGGACTTCTACTGCTCACTCCCCTTTATGCCGCCGATGGCCAGATCTTCGCGGACGCCCAAGGCCCACTCGTCGTCGGAGGCTACGCCGTAGGAAACTCCGCAAATGCAAAGCAGATGAACCATCCTACCGTCGGCCGAATTCCCGGAGGTGCGCTGGTCGAGCGCGACAATTCTGTCGATCTGACGAAGCTTGACCATCTCTCCTTGCTCCTTAACGAACCAAATTTCTCGACTGCCACCGAAATGACCTCCGTGATCAATAGAGCGTGGTCGTGCCAGATCGCAAGCGTCATTGACAGTCGCAGGATTGAAATTGAGGTGGCCAAAGCCGGTCGCGCATCTGTCCCCGCCCTCATGACTCGTATCGAAAATCTGGAAGTTGAAGTGTATCGCCCAGCTAAGGTCGTCGTGAATGAGCGCACAGGCACAGTCGTTCTCGGGAAAGACGTGCATCTCGGAGCGGTTTCCATTCTGCACGGGAGCTTCTCCATCGAAGTTACGACCGCGTTCGATGTTTCCCAGCCCAATCCGATGTCGAGCGGCAAGACTGAGGTTGTTCCCCAAACCAAAGTCATGGCGACCGAAGCGCCGGCCCGCAACGTTGCACTCGAAGAAGGAGCCAGCGTTGAGCAACTTGTAACTCGGTTGCAAGCCATCGGGGCGACGGCTCGCGACGTTGTCTCGATTCTGCAAGCAATCAAGGCCGCCGGCGCACTCGAAGCAGAATTGGAGATCATTTAAATGTCTCAGCCGCTGTCCCCTATCAACTCCATCCCCGCCCAGCTTGCGGCGGCAGTTCCTAATCCGCGAAGCATTCGAGCAAGCCGTGAGTTCGAGGCCAGCCTCATCGCGTCTCTGCTTCAATCTGCTCAGAAAACATTTGCGGCTCTACCGGGAGAAGGCTCGTTCGCGGGCTCAGAGAATTATGACTATATGGCCACTCAAGCCTTGGGTTCCGCAATCGCCGCACGCGGAGGCTTCGGCATTGCAGACATGATCTCCCATTACCTCGCCACACATGGCGACCACAAGTAATCTGCAGCGACTGCGTGGGTTCGTCACAACAGGGAGTGTCGCTCAAACTGGACCCAACCTGACACAGTACGCTCCACCTCAGACATGCACTTCCGCTTCTGCGGCTCCCGCTCTACTAAAAGACCTGGCGGGTCAGGTCAAAGCCAACGAACATTCCACTTGGCTTATCCGCCGTCGTATCGCCGAGGAATGTCGCGCGAGTTCCTGCGCGCTGCGAGACCGTCGTTCCCGGACTGTTCGTGAAGCCAAATGTAAATGCGTGTCTCCAGATGTGCTTTTGAATTCCAAACGAGTACGCCGGACGATGGATGCCGAGATCGGGTCCGTTGACCAGCGTTGGTATCGCTTCCGCGACCAGCGCGACTGTCGGCCTGATATCTACTGCCAGTGCGACGCCCAAAGAAAATGTGTCTGCGCATGGCTTCAAGTTCAGTGATGGACTGCCGGCCGCGAGTGGGGCGCCGCAAGGCTGATAGGGTGGCGGATCCGTGAGCGCGGAGGTAGCCTGCAGCACCGGGCGATTATGGATATTGAACGTCGGCGCAACGTATATTTGCGCTCTTTTCCCGATGCTGCGCGATGCCAGCAATTCGAAAGTTTCCGTGTAATTCCTCTCGAAGTTATTTTGACCATCCACCGAGAAACGCACCGAAGCGTTAAAGGGCTGTCCATCCTTCTCGTCGAGAAAGTTGTACGCCGCCATCAGTTCGATCGGCCGACCGATGTCGCTCGGCGCACGATATGCAAACACAGAGAATTTATCGGTTACACCATAACGTACTCCGACGGCCGGGATAGCAAAATCGTCCAGTCCCAGCAACGTTGCTCCTCGTGCTGGCCCGCTGAACGCCGCTTCGTAAGGAAAGCGGTGCGTGAAGTTGATGTACAGGCCGTGTTTCACCGGCCGTCGGCCCGTCGGAACGCTGAACACCAGGTCATCGCCGGCCTTATAAATATTGGGCTCCTCCCCTGCAGGCGCTGGCTTAGGGGTCGCCGGATTTGTGGCCTGCCCTGGGGCGTCGTTCTTCGTGGCGGTTTCCCCAGTAGCCCGGCTCGATGATGACGCACCATCCTTCATTTCTGTCACCGTTCGTGCGGCCACATCGACAAGGTACTTCTGGCCATTCCGCTCGACGATTACTTGTGAAGAAGACCCATCGACAAACCTGATTCCATTTGCGTCGGAAGCTCTTTCGGGCGGGCCCGATTGAGACATGACTAAAGATGGCGAGATGCAGAGGGCCAGCACTAGAAGCTTTAAGCCAAGCACTTTTTGCAGGTTCGACATTCTGGATTCCCCTCAGACACGGCTGTGGATTCAGTCCAAAACGAGCGGATTCTTGCAATTGGACATTTTGACAATATCGCCAAGCGCTACTCCTCATTTGTCAGAGGGTTGTCATCATGCCGTCAACTTTTATTCTTCCCGTGCTTCTCCATTGCGATCGATCGTCCACAAGCTACTTTTTGTTCACGCACTTCCTCAACTTTGAGCAGGAAACTTACAGATTCATGACAAACAGGTGACAAAAAGCCAGATCTGCGCCGCTATTCTTCAATCATCAATGTCGATTTAAACGGGGTTCCAAATCATGAAACGTTGGTTTCTTGCGGTTGTCGCGTGCTCGTTTGCAATCTTCCTGCAGTTGCCTGCGGCTGGTTCGCCGGGAAGCAAAGACGCGCCAGGCGTGCAAACGTTCACTGGGGAAGTCACCGAAAGTCTTTGCCCGAAAAATCACGACGACATGATGAAGCAGATGAAGAACATGCGCATGGACAAGGCCACATGCGAGCGGACCTGCATCCAAATGGGGGCGAAGTACACGCTCTATGACGCGTCAACCGACAAGGTGTACCGCTTGGATGATCCCAAGAAGATTGAGCAGTACGCTGGTCAGAAGGTGCGTGTGACCGGCACTCTGAAGAAGAAAACGATCACTATCCAGAACGTGGAGGCGGCCAACTGAAAAGTTGGGAACCGGTTCTACTACAGTTAGGTGCAGCGGCTCTCTATTTCTCTGTGCGGCAGTGTGAACGGCTATTGAGGTCGTAACAGCATTCTTACCACTCCAACGAGTCGCGCAGCGACGATGGAGGAATCCGTTGTCCTGTCCCGCATCACAGCGCCCATCTCGTACAAAGCTACTGAGCCAGCGACGGTGGTTTCACCTTCATAGCAGGATCACCGAACAAAACAAATGTCCGGCGAACATCTAGATCGTTGATAGTAGACTTCGCTTTGCGAACTGCCTCGCCCAACGTCATGCCACTCGCTGCGTTTTGAATAATCGCCGCATCAAGCGTGGTCTGCGGTGGAGCCTGATTCAATCCGCTCGACGCGACTACAGCAACCGCTCCGCCATTCGGCACCAGTTCGAGTGTCACTCCGAGCGGCTCCGCATAGACGTCCTGGAAGTATCCATTCAAGCAGTCCATGATCAGGAACACCGGTAGCTGCGATCCATTCGTCAGAGAGTTTGCGGTTGTCTCATCGAAGATGTCTGATCCCGACCACTGCTCTTCCGAGCCGTGCCCCAGGTAGTTCACCAGCAACTGGCCGGAATTGATCGCATTGACAATTGCCGTCCGTGCGCCGGCCACTCCCGCATTGTCGACAAAGACGTCGCTGCCTTTGATTGTCGATGGCAAGTTCTGCTGAACGATTTGCGTGTTTTGCGTGAAGTTATCGGCAGAATCGTCTTTATCGGCGACGAAGAGCGCATTAGCAGTCCAAGGTCCATTCGTCGATTCCCCGCCGTAGCTTACGATTTTGTTGACCACTGTCTGCGCTTCTTGCGGCGTGCTCACCGGCAGGCGTCCCGTCGCAATCGTTGGCATTCCTGTGTCGTTGAAATCAGAGAACCAATCATCGGAAGCCGTCATCATGCTTCCTGTCGCCACAATTTGTGTCGGAACATAATCCAACTCGCCGAAGCCCAGGTAGTTCCTTGGATCAAGCGAGGCCCGGCCGTTGAGCAACAGGTAAGTCGGCGCCTTCCTCCATGTTTGCGCCGCTACTCGCAGGAATTTCTTGATGGCATACGGGCTATGTACGCCGAAGTTGAATTCGTCATACAAATCGCTTACCGGGATGACAGCGACCGTCTTTTGTTCTTTCTGGTGTGCTTGCACGAGCGGCGCAAGCGATGCCGCGAAGTCATCGTACGTGATCATCACGATATCAGCGCCGTGCTGCTGGCTGTGCCAGTTCGATGGATGGTTCGCAATGACGTCCGCCTGGGGCAGCGTCTGATCGCCGGTGGTCGCCAATAGAGTATGAGGAGCTCCACTGGTCGCTCTTAACCCAACTGAATACGGAACCTGGAATGCGATTTCGTAGGCACCGTTCCTGTTCTCCGCTTTCGGCGTCAACTGCAAAGGCCGCGTCGGATCTGTAATGTCGAGTACGATTGGAATGCTGCTAAAATTCGCTACCTTGATCTCGTCACCCGAACGCCCGGTAAACTTCAACTGATCCGAATCCGCGGTATAAAGATGCGGATACGCAATGCGGACATATTCCACGAGACTCGTGTCGTAGTCCCCATTCTGCGCAGTTAGCGTAACCGTGTTGCTCCCGGGCAGCAGAAGGCCAAATGGGATCGCCATCTTCAGCGTTCCTTGCTCCTGTCCGGTGAATATTATGTTCGAAATATTCGTTCCATTGAGTGCCACTGCGACATCGTGCGGGTATGCCGTAATTACACCCTGCAGAGTTATTTCCAGTTGAGCGACTTGATTCGAATTTATGTCGAGATAAGGCGTGTCCAGCACCTGATCCAAGGGCGTGGTTGAGACTAGTGGTCCGAAGAAATTGTGCCCATTGGTGGTGATCAGCGCGGAAAAGTAGATCGAGTGCTGCCGCAATTCAACCGTCGTTGAATAACTTGCCGGAGGCTGGTTCGATCCAGACGACGGATGCAACTGCGGGATTCGCAGGCCAGGCCGATTCTCCTCGTCCAGCCAATAAACACGCTTTCCCGAGTACATGTTATTGGTTCCGATACCGTAGAAGTTGATTGAAGCCCCTGATCCAAAACCACCTGGTCCTGGGGACGCGCCAGTAATCTGAATCGGCACCTCCAACCCTTCCATATACAAGTGCAGCATGGATGGATTGACGTTCGGACTCAATCCCGCTTGCACCAGTTCTAGCTGACTCACTGTATGCCAGCCTTCATGCTCCACAAAAATCTTCACGGCGGGATGTGCGGCGAGTTCGAATTGTTTCTCGACCTGTGCCTGCGTAATTTTGACGCTCTGCAGGAAAGCTTCGACTGTGTGGCTCATCCCTCCGGGTGTGCTCGGAGGTTCGGATTGCGCCACCTGATTCAACGTGCGCGCTTCTGCGGGGACAGAAGTATCAGCCGAGCCCTGATTCGATACGGATACAGGACCATGCATGGTGCGCGTTCCGTCGACGTCCACGTCTTCCAACCAATACAACACAGTCGATTGCGATGTCGCCGGATCGATCCACGCATATCTCCGGCCGGTATGCTTGGGCAGCGCTCCATTCATCATCAATGCAGCGCCAGCAATCAATGATGAGTTCAGTCGGATTTTCGTTCCATTCTGATCGCGGTAAATGTTGAAGCCTAGATTGTGAATCTCGCTTCCCGTTTTCCACGTTAGTATCGTTCGGCGCGCGCCGCCTTTGTCGGTCCCGTATTGAGCCGAGAACGCAAGCAGCGTGATCTTGGTCGGCTGCAGCACGGTTACGTTTACTGAAGACGTATTGTTGTTCAGATTTGAGTCCGTCTGATCGGCACTGACGTTTCCTGTGTTGGTGATAATGCCCGGTGTCCCGGGAATCGTCAGAATCGACACAGTGGCTGTCCCCGCATTACTCATGGTTCCCAAAAGACAGGTGACGGTCCCACCAGCTTCCGAACAAGTTCCTTGTGTACTTGTAGAGGCCAGGTAGACCACGCTGGTTGGCAGCGTATCCGTCACCGTGACATTCGTCGCCGTAGCTGGCCCGTTGTTGGTCACCGCAAGTGTGTACAACAGCGGAGTTCCTTCCGTTACCGGATTCGGCGTTGCCGTCTTCACGATCGCCATATCTGCGCTGTTTGCATTCGCGACGATTACCGTTGCACTCGCAGTGTTGCTAGTGATGTTTGGAACGACGTCCGTTGCAGTTGCGGTCGCGGTATCGGTGATGCTCGTGCCCGAAGGCGTTCCTGAAGCGACTTGAAGGACAAGAGTGAAGGTCGCAGTGCCACCCACTGTAAGGTTCGTGTTATCAGTGCAAGTGATGGTCCCTGTTCCGCCGACTGGAGGGAGTGTTCCACAGGTCCATCCCGTTACCGTCATCGACACGAACGTAGTGTTCGGTGGCGTGACCTCTGTGAAACTTGCTCCCGTTGCTCTTCTCGGACCGAGATTTTTGACAACCTGCGTATATGTCACATTGCTTCCGGACGCAACCGACGTGGGTGTTGCAGAGTTAGTCAGAACCAAATCTGCCTGCGTCGCCAATGCAACCACATCCGCCGCCGTGGCGCTGTTGTCCGTGTTGTCCGGGTCAGTGACCGACGAACTTACAGTGGCCGTCTCATCGACTGCTGTTCCCGACACCGTACCTGCCGTGACCGTCACGACGTAGGTTATTGTTGCCGGAGTTCCGGGTGCTAGCGTCGGATCAGTGCAGGTCCGCGTCGCCAAAGTGCACGTCCAGCCCGCTGGCCCAGTGAGCGATGTGGCCGTTGTATTCGCAGGAAGCGTGTCGGTAAGGCTTACGCCCGTAGCGGTGCTGGGTCCGCCGTTCGTGACAACTTGTGTATACGTGATCGTGCTGCCCGCTGTCACCGGAATCGGCGTCGCCGTATTCGTGACAGATATATCCGCAGAGGTCGACACAAGCGTGCTCACCGTCGCAGCGTTGTTGCCTCCATTCGAGTCTCCGGTCGTTGAGCTTACGGTAGCCGTTTCCGTCAGTGTCGTGCCAGACGCCGTCGTCGCAGGCACGGTCACTACAAACGTGAAGGGGCCTACCGTCGTATTGGCAGCAAGGTTCGATCCATCCGTACAAGTTCGCGTTCCCAGGTTGCAAGTCCATCCTGTGGGCCCGGTGAGAGCCGTTGGAGTGCTTCCCGTGGGAGGAGTCTCTACTATCTTCGGAGTTGTTGCTGAGGCAGGCCCTGAATTCGTAATGGTCTGCGTGTATGTGATGCTGTTGCCCGCGATAACAGGATTTGTGCTTCCCGAATTTGTAACGCTCAGGTCAGCCTGCGTGCCTGATGTCACGGCTATGTTGACCGTTGCAGTGTTGTCGCCGCTCCCGGAGTCGCTGGTCGTCGTACCCGCCGTTACCGTATCAGTGATCATCGTACCGGCCGCTGTTCCGCCATTCACCTTGTAGATCGCCGTAATCGTGCCTGTAGATCCAGGTGGCACGCTCGGATTCGTACAAGAAATGGGCGCGCTGTTCGGACAAGTCCATGTGCCTCCGCCAGCGGTTGCCACAGCTACAGAAACGAAGGTTGTGTTGGCCGGAGTCGGCTCCGTTACAGTCGCCGTGCTGCAGTTGCTCGGACCATTATTGGTTACGACCTGCGTATAAGTAATGTTATTCCCAGCCACGACCGGGCTTGGAGTTCCAATGTTCGTCACGGCAATGTCGCACTTGTCTTGGGCGTACACCTGGGTCGTTGTCGTGTTGTTACTAGGATTCGGATCGGATGTTGCTGCAGCAACAGAGGAAGTCGCGGTGATAAGTCCAGCGGCCGTTGCCGCTGGGACATTGACTACGACCACGATATTCGCTGAAGTTCCCGACGCGAGGCTTGCCGAATCCGTACAGTTGATTGTTCCCGTCCCACCAACCGCTGGCGTCGTACAATTCCATCCCGCCGGAGCAAGAACGGATTCAAACGTCGTATTGGCAGGCGTTGCTTCGGTAAAGCTCGCTCCCGTCGCCGCAGCTGGTCCATTGTTCGTGATCGTCTGCGTGTAAGTGATCGAATTGCCAGCGAGCATCGGATTCGGAGCACCCGCCGTGCTCAACGAAACATCCGCCTGCGTTGCGCTTCCAACGACATCACTCGCCGCAGCGGCGCTTGCTCCAAAAGACTGGTTCGAAGCATTTACAGTCGCAGTATCCGTGATGACGGTGCCCGCAGCTGTGCCAGCATTCACTTTGTAGACCACGGTAAATGTTCCTGATGCCCCGGCCGCAACCGTAGTTGCGGTGCACGGACTGCCAGGAAATCCAGTGCAAATCCATCCGGCCGGTGGGGTAATCGACACAAACGTCGTGTTGGCCGGCGTTGCCTCGGTGAACGTTCCATTCGTGATCGCCGACGAACCGGTGTTCGTCACTACTTGTGTGTAAGTGATATTGTTCCCAGCCTGCACCGGATTGGGCGAAGCCGTGTTCGTCACCGACAGGTTTGGCCCGGATGTTCCCACAATCGTTGTCACGGTTGCGCTGTTGTTGGCAATGACCGGGTCAATGACGGAGGAACTCACCGCCGCCGTATCGCTGATCACCGTCCCGTTCGCAACTCCAGTGTTCACCTTGACGACCAGCGTAAAGGTGCTCGCTGACAGTCCCGCCAGGTTCACTTCAGTACAAACCACGTTGCCGGCGTTGCCCACATTTGGCACCTGACAACTCCAACCTGCGGGTGTGCCGAATGAAACGAAAGTCGTATTCGTAGGTACCGCGACGACCATCGTGGCATTGTCTGCCGCGCTCGGTCCGTTGTCCGTCGCCACCACGGTATATGTTATGTTGCTGCCGCTTGCGACCGGATTCGGAGACGCGGCCAGAGTAACCGACATGTCCGCAATGGACACAACGAGCGCCACGTCCGTGGAGGTGTCGTTCGTCAGATTCGCTTCTCCGCCTCCAGAGATCACCGCAGTGTTCGTCAACACCGCCGGCGCAGACTGCGAAACCAGAGCATTCAAAGTAATTGCCGGATAACTCACTCCAGCGGCCAGAGCATCAGAGCGCGTGCAACTCACGGTCTGTCCAGAGACCGAGCACGTCCATCCGCTTCCGCTTGCACTTGTCGGACTGATGCCAACTGGAAGCGTGTCATCCATCGTGACCAGACCGGTGGTTGCACCGTAAGGACTCACGTTAGAAACCGTGATCGAATAACTCGCTGCCGAGCCGCGCGTGAAGTTTCCAACGTGACTCTTGCTTATGGCCAAATCTGGCGTGCAGAGAGAAGAAGACTGAATTCCTGTCACCTGACCCAGCGTTGCGTTTGTTGCAGTCGTTCCAGTAGCACCAGCGGTCGATCCGTAGGGTACGCCAGGATTCAAAGTCAGACCGCTGGCTCCTCCTGTCACGCTGGTACTGGCAGGACTCCCTGAAACAAAAATAACGCCTCCACCACCGCCTCCGCCTGGGCCATGCCGATCCGCCAGGCTATAAGGATCCGTTTGCCAGGCATTGCCGCCATTGCCTCCGTTGGCTTGCAGAGTAAGCCCGCTCTCGCCGCCGTTGGCCGAAAGAATCACAATCGTGCCGCCCGCACCGCCGCCGCCACCTGCGTCATTGGCTGTAGCGTTGTAGGCGTTCGCCCCATTTGCGGTCAGCGTCGCTGTTCCAGTAAGACTGTCAGCACGAATGAAAATGATGCCGCCGCCTGACGATCCGCTGCTGGCGAGAACATCGCCGTCAGAATTGTTCCTGGTTCCAGCACCACCCCCGCCGCCCAAAGCGATGCGGTCGATCGTCGCCGGAAATGGCGCGCCACCTTCACCGCCGCTGCTCAGGTTTGTGTTCCACGAGTCTCCACCGAAACCGCCCCCGCCCCCGTTCGCGCCACCGCCACCGCCTGCGTTCTGGTCGTTTGCCGAAGGGTGAGAATCCGTTCCTCCACCACCTGCGTTGCCTGGGGCGCCATGCGCCATGCTGCCATCGGTATTCGCTGTGCCGCTCGGATAGCCAATACCAGCGATCGTTCGCAGATAAGTATTGTTGTACTCGACGAATTCCGACGTGCCCGCGACGCCCTCACCTTTCGGAGCATCGGCCCCTGCTTCTGCTGCACCGGTATAGTTCGCCGGCCCAGGGAATTGATAATCCGTATTTGCGCCTGCAGCACTGCCAGTCAACTGCATACCTGCGCCGCCACGGAAGCCAACTCCATCAGCGTGAACCGTTGCACCATTCAGATTGAGCTGACCTGCAACATCGAGCGCAATAATGCCCCCGCTTGTTCCATTCCAGTTCGCTGCCGTAAGCGCGCCGAGGGTAGCTGACGTGTATTGCGGGACGAGCACAACCTGGTAAGTGCTGATGCCCTTGGTCGTTCCGGCCGCCGCATTCGTGTACGCGAATACCAGCCCACCACCCGGCCCGGCACCACTAATCGGCACGTTGCCGGCCGCGATCGGTCCGGTTGCCGTTACATACTCATAGTTGCCTGCATTGTTGATGGCCGTGAATCCCTGGCCGGTGCTGCCATTTCCGTACTGAACCGTATTCGAGGTGTTGATGCTTGCGTCCTGCATCTGGATGACAAGCAACAGGCTTCCCGCCGCAATTGTTCCCGTGCCGTTGGCCGGGCCGAGAGGAATCGACGTCGCTCCTTTCGCCACGCTCGCGTTTCCGGGCCAGTAGGTGTTGATCGTGCCGGTGAGCGTTCCGCCAGCGCCCAACGTATTCGTTCCGCAAACCACACTCACTACTGGCGCGAGTGCCACGTAGGTGTTATTGCCGGTATTCGGATCGGGCGGCGTTCCAGAGTCGCTCACCACAGCAGTATTCGGATAAAAACCCGCTGCTGTGGTCGAAACCACAACTGCAACCGTCGCTGTCGCTCCTGCCACGAATGGAGTTGGCAGCGTACAGTTAATGGTTGTAGCCGTGTTGGTACATGTCGTTCCTGCACTTGGTGTGTATGAAACCAGTGAAAGATTCGTCGCGTTATAGGTATCAGCGAGCGTCACAGTATTCGCTGCTGACGGACCGTTGTTCGTGATCGTGATGTTGTACGTGGAGTTCTGTCCAAGCGGTACAGCGCTGACGCTTGTCGAAACGCCAATATCAGCCGTACTCGGATTGATTGGAACCGCTGCATAAGCCCAATTCGTGTTCGCGCTGAAAGTGCCGGCCAAAGGCACGCTCGGCGCCCCAGTTCGGGTGCTGCCGAATGCTCTCACTGCCGGCGGATCCGTGCCAGACGCCGTGGCTGCATTCCACTGCTGTACCTGGGGTCCATACGGTGTAGCCGTAACATTGCCACCGACCGCCATCGTGTCGATGATCATTCCATTGATCACGCTGAACGGGTTCAACTGTCCGTAACCAGCCGCGGCCCCATCGTCCGAAACGAAACTTCCCAGTGGCATGGTCTGGTCAACGCCAGTTAGTGTTGTTGCCCCGGCGACGACGCCCACCTTCACTCCCGCGGTTGGAACATTTACGGATACAACGATTGGCAGATTTGTACCGGATGCCGGATTCAGCAGGTACCACTGCTCCACGCGCCGCGTGTTGGCTGCATCGTTATCATTTCCGATCAGAGTCAAGGCCACGCCGTTATAGGTGATTCCTGTAACGGCGGATCCGGGTGAGTTGGTGATGTTTATCGACACACCAACCACCAAAATCCGGTTCGCAGTGGCTGTAGTGGTATGCGTGAAGTTCAGATTGAACGTGCCGGCTCCCGTAAATTCAGTGTTGGCCGTGGTCGTTGCGTCAACGGCCACTTGCGCGCGCAGAAAGGGCACGCTGAAGATGAAGGCTAATAATGCAAGAAGAATGAAAGGCTTCGGGAAGCCGGCAGCGCGCCTGCTCTGCCCATCTCCGCAGCACAGCTCGCTGGGATTTTGCAAAAGCATCGCGGAGCGCACGGAATCATCGACACTTCTTAACGTAGCTCGCACAATAATTATTCCTGACCGCACTTTCTCTGGCTCGGAGCATGGCCACGAGTTCGCACCCCGAACCGTCTCAGACGGTTGCACGCTCGCGTTGCAGATTGTCCTGTTTCGCGATCGACCAACCATCCGGCGAAGCCGGAGAGCAAAGTTAGATTTTGCTTAGACGATACCGTCCCGTCGTAATCCGGTAACCATTACGGCGGTAACATCGGCATCTGTTGGTCACATCCGCCTGTGGGATGACACAGCCTCAACTGCACGGCATTGGCGCCAACCTATTGAAAAGCAGGAGGAGACTGAGCGAGCGGCGGGCCAATGTGGTGGCCGCGAGCTGCTACTGAGAAGTAGGAAGTTGGTAACCTAGATGTCTAGCTCGTGCTCAATATCATCGCCCAAAACACGAAAAGCGCGGCCGCAAGGCTTGCGCTTTTGTCTTTCTTTATCTACTTCCAGAATATCAAATTGTTATAGGTAAACCGGCAAGGATTCCGGATTTATTTCCCGTCCGAAATCAAACAGTTGCAGGAAAAAGAGCAATTTAGGGGGCTTGACAGGTTTTGCTTGAAACGGAGTTTGCTAGGAGCTAGTCGCGGAACTGACGAATCTTGTCGACAGCCCGCTGATCAGGCTCAAACGAATAGCGATACACAGGCACCGAATTGGCGAGCTCCTCAAGGAAGACCAGAGCCGAATCAACGTACTCATGCCGGTGGAAGGGCACGAAGCTCCGCGCAAATAATTCCGCCACAGCCTGGCTGGGGGGCAGCGGCGTGATGACGTTCCCATGCCCATGCTCGAGCACAAAGATGCGACTCAAAGGCGCACTGTTCGGCGAAGCAAACATCGCCTCCCCATGCCAAGGCGTCCCATACATCCGCATCGCGTATTTCTTGCCACTCGGATGTTTGTGTTTGTCATCCTGAGCGGAGTGATCGTTCGGCGAAGCCGAGCGGTCACGCAGTCGAAGGACCCCGAGGTCGCCTGCACTGTCACCGGCCTCGCAAGGAGTTCTAACCACAGCCGCGTCCTCATCCCGCCGCACAATGATCCGGTCATCACTCAGCACCTCAACATCCTCAACATCCGTCCAAAGCCGGGTAGTAGTACTCTTCCCAGCCCCAGAATGCCCGACGAAGAGATTGGCATCGCCATTCGCCCGGACGATGCCTGTGCCATGCAGTTCAATCGCCTTCTCCTGCGTAAGGCGATGCATGATGAGCAATTCGTCGAGTGGATAGCCGAACGGATCAGGTTGATAGCAAGCTCCAGCGAAGAATTCCTCGCTCATCAGGAGCGAGCCCCGGCTAAATTTGCGGTTAATGAGGAGGCGCTTATGAGGTTGGACTCCTGGCCCGGAACGCAAATCAAACTGGAATTCACCACTACTATCGTAGAGACACCATGTGGTATCGGAGTCGAATGCCTTTGCTTTTTCCGGCGGGGAAAGACGGCTCACCCAGTCGAGTTCGATGTTGATATCGAACGCTTCGGTGTCGGCACGAAAGGGCTCAAGCGATTGACCAAAGACGACTTTCGAGTCTCGCGCCCCTGAAAGTTGAACGCGAACTCCCCCAATTTCAAAACCGTAGAGGTGTGTACTGGTTTGCGTCCAACTCGAAGACTCAAGCAGTGTTTGTTCCGGCATCTGGAGTGGTTTATGAGCCGGCATTGGGGCAGGTAAGCCCGCATAGATCATGAGTGCCGGATCGTCCTAATACCTTGCAGGCCCCGAGAACAGCCTCTTCCGGGCGCAAACTGATCGTCGTGAGCTGAGGGCGCTCATAGGGCTTTTCGCCTTTGGCTTGCTTGAATTCAGATTTCATTCAGCTTCCACCCTCAACTTCGACTTAATGACTGCCACAGTTCCCACATCCGCCAGCGGACACGGTGACGTTGCTTAAAATTGGCAGGATCTGCTGCGGCCCTGACCAGCTTTCCACGTCGATTTCCTTATTTGCGATGCGACCGGCCGATTCCATTAACTCTTCATGGTGAATACCACCCGCACAAAAGTCGCATTCACCGTGTGCGGGCACTTCAATTCCGACGACTGCTGCGCGCAAATGGGCGATCTGGCAAAGAAATTCGACCGGACTCTCTTTGTCGCCGTTTTCCATCTCACCATTCGCGGGGCACATTCCGCAGATTGGTTGAATACTGCACTCGATGCATTTCGTAATTCGCGTGCGTTTGCGATTGCGCAGGGATAATAGCGAATTCTCCCAGACTGTCTTAACTCCTGCGTCCCGTGCGCTAAACAAGTCTTGCTGAGAAATCACGCAAATTCCAACTTCTCCGTAAGCGTTTAATGCAAAGGCGGTGGCACCTCCGCCGCAATGATAGACAGTGTCGATCTGAGAAAAACTTGGCGGACGCTCGACGGCTCGTTTCACCAGTGCAAGGTACTCACTTCTTCCTTTGGGAGTCGCCATATCCAGCGCGACGACCTCTTCTGGAGTGAGCCTGACGGCCAAAGGGCTCTGAGAGCAATCAATCCGCGGATTGATTTGCCCGTCAGCCTTGAATTCCACGCCAAGCTCTTCTTCTGCAAACCTTCGCATCGCCATTACTTCATGCTTGTTGATGCTGGTCGCAACCGTCTTCAGAGTCAGTGGCAGGCCTCGCTCTTTCAGCAGGTTGATGCCACGGAGGCAGCGGTCGTACGAGCCGGGAATCATCGTTAACGCTTCATACGTCTCGCGCGTCCTGCCGTAGAGCGTGATCTCAATCGCGAATGGCGGCCACTCCGCCAGGTAGTCCGCAATCTGCTCGTTGATGATCGTGCCGTTGGTGAACAGCGTGATCAGGAAGCCTTTCTTCTTAGCGTAGGTGTAGATTTCGAGGAAGTCTTTGCGCGCGAAGATCTCGCCGCCGGTGTAGAGAACCCAGAAGCAGCCCATCTCGACCAGTTCGTCGAGCACGCGGAAGTGCTCTTCTTTGGTCATCTCGCGGTTCTTCGCCTCGAGATCGCCCATCGGCAGGTTGTTGTAGCAGTGCAGGCACTCGAGCGGGCAACGGCGGGTCACTTCGATGGAAACTTGCAGGGGCACGCGCTCGCCGCTTTGGTTCTGATGCAAAGCTGCGCTGAACTCCCCGTAACTTAACTGCTCCACGCGTCCTCCTGGGAAAACGGCCGCATTCCGCTTCCCGCCCACAGATTCGCGATCAGTCGCCGGCCATCGCTATGCGCGTGGCAACATCGACCAAGCCTACTGCCTTCATTTCACCTACAAACTCTGCCACGTCACGTTCGGCATGGTCTTCGACTACGTCGTACTCGTTTGCGATCGCTTCGGCCAACTGCTTGACCGTCTTGGGGGTTTCCAGCAACTTCCAGATGAGCGTTCCCGTTCCATTGAAACTGTAGATCGAAGCCAGATCGCCAACCTTTCCGCGAATGGGGACGATCAACGTCTCTCCGGCAATCACGCGCGCGACGACCGATTGCGAACGAACCACCGCTTCATCCCGCGTCGCAGTTGCCATGAGGGCTCCTCTTTGTATTGAACAGCACAAGAGCTCGTCTCGAAATCAGACTGCTCTCGTCTTAAATTGAGATTACGGCAAAATTGAGTGGATGCAATCGAACATTAGAGGGAGCGTATTGAGTTGGTAACCCTTAGAACGGCAGTCAGCGCTAAGCCCCTGTGGAGGCCATTTTGCAATGCCAATTTCCAATTGCCGAATGCCGAATGCTGAACGCCGCTGTTTATTTCGGAAGCTCCGTTTTGCCGGACACGTTGAATTTGCCCGCGACTGCAGACGTTGTGTCCTGGGGCTGAGCGCCTCCAAGCGAGATCGTGTATCCGCCCGGGACGATCACGCGATTTCCCTTCTCGTCTACCTGGCCGAGCGAGCGTGGATCGATCGTCAGACTGACACGAGCGGATTCACCCGCGCCAAGATGGATGCGCTTGAACGCTGCTAGTTCACGCAACGGAGTTTCGTAACCTTTGGGCTGCGTGAGATAGAGCTCGACGACCTCGTCTCCCGCGAGCGCGCCAGTATTCTTCACGTCGCCTTCTACCGTGACTGGATCGCCAGCCTTTACGGTCGCAGGAACTTTCAGATCGCTGTAGGCGAATGTCGTGTAGCTTAGTCCGAAGCCGAATCCGTAGAGCGGCTTGTCCCCGAGATAGCGATAGGTTCGCCCGAGCATCGAGTATTCCTCAAACGGAGGAACCTGCTTTAGAGACGAGTAGAAGGTGAGCGGAAGGCGTCCGGCAGGATTATTGTCGCCGGCCAGAGTTTCGGCAATGGCCGTGCCTCCTTCAGCTCCGGGATACCAGGCTTCGAGAATCGCGTTGGCATTTTGCTGTGCCCAGTTCACGGCGAGTGCACTGCCGTTCTGAAGCACAACGATCAGCGGCTTGTGGGTTTCGGCAAGCGCCTTCAACAAATCTTCCTGCGCGGCGGGCAGATCGATCGATGTACGATCCCCGCCGCTGAATCCCGCCAGCTTGACGGGCATCTCCTCGCCTTCGAGAGACGGCGACAGACCCACAAAGGCAATCGTGATATCCGCCTGCCTCGCGGCCTCGAGCGCTTCTTCGCGCAGGACTTCCGGGGGAGCTTGCCAACTCAGATCGATTCCGGCAGTTCCGGTTCCGTGCAGGTATTCGAGGCGAATTAGGTGCGGTTGCGTGTCTTCGAAGTACATCTGTGCCTGGCGAACCTCACCACGTTCGGGAGTCTTGCCGCCACTTTCGACCAGTAGTTTGTCGTCGACATAGAGGCGGAAGCCTTCAGAGTTTTCGCAGGCATAGCAGTAGTTGACGCGCACGCCGAGTTGATACTGCCCCTCTGATGGAGGAGTGAATGTGCCGGTCCAGCGCACGGAATAGTTGTTGCGCTGAAGGCCGTCGACGGGGATGACCTTGTCCCAGTTGAAATTGATGTTGCGGTCGGTGCGCATTAGCACGGGCTGGCCGCTGAGATCCGGCGAGTTGAAGTACTCGCCGGTAAGTCCTTCTCCAGAACCCCGGGAAGGATGCAGCGCGGTGTGCTCGATCGGCATCGCGAAGCCTTCCACGAGTGTTGAACCTTGCGCGTACAAAATCTTCGCGGTCTTGAAACGTTTCTCAATTCCCACCAGCGGATACACCGGCGACGGCGGCGGCCCGTTGTAGTTGCCTTGCAGTGCCTGAATGAGCTCGGCGGTTGGTCCAACTACAGCGATGGTTTTGATTCCGGGCTTGAGAGGAAGGATCTGGCCCTGGTTCTTGAGCAGGACCATCGACTCGCGGGCTGCCTGCAACGAGAGCTGGCGATGTTCTGGCGAGTTCACTTCAGTCATCGGAATCCGTCCGTAAGCAAAGCTCGATGGAGGATCGAACATGCCCAGCTTGAAGCGCGCGCGGAAGAGACGGCGCAATGCTGTGTCGATTTCCGATTCCTTGATCAGGCCTTTGTGTACTGCTTCAACCAGCGATGGGAACGCTTGCCCCTCGCGGTAGCCGCATTCGAGATCGGTGCCCGCCTTAACTGCAGCTGCGGCTCCGTGCGCCATGTCTGGAGCGTAGTGATGTCCTGAAAAGACGTCGGCCACTGCGGCGCAATCGCTTACAACGTAGCCGTCGAACTTCCACGCGTCGCGCAGATGATTGCGCAAGAGCATGGTGTTGGCGCAGGCAGGAGCGCCGTCAATCGAGTTGTAGGCGCACATCACGGACTGCGCGTGAGCGTCAGTGACAGTGGCGCGAAACGCGGGCAGGTAGGTGTCCTCAAGATCGTGCGGCGACGCGTTCACATTGAAGCCATGCCGCAGCGACTCTGGACCGCTGTGAACTGCGTAATGTTTGGGAGTGGAAACTACGCGGAAGTATTTCGGGTCATCTCCTTGCATGCCACTAACAAAAGCGACGCCCATGCGGCCTGTCAAAAATGGATCTTCGCCGTAAGTTTCCTGGCCGCGTCCCCAGCGTGGATCGCGAAAGATATTGATGTTCGGCGCCCAAAAAGTCAGGCCGAAGAAACTTTCGTGCTGATCATCGCGCATGGCCTGGTTGTACTTGGCGCGCGCTTCGGTCGAGACGACCTCACCCATCTTGTGAACGAGATCGGTATCCCATGTGGCAGCCATGCCGATGACTTGCGGAAAATTCGTGGCGTATCCGGCAAAGGCAACACCGTGCAGGCCCTCGTTCCACCAATCGTATTTCGGAACGCCGAGGCGCGGAATCGGAGTGGCGTGGTCGCGCATCTGCGCAACTTTTTCTTCCAGAGTCATGCGGCCGATCAGGTCGTCGACACGTTGATCTACAGGCAGAGCTGGATTCTTATACGGCGCATCGGCAGGTGCGTCTTGAGCTTGAGCAAGAACGGAGAGGGAAAGGACGACTGCGAATATAAAAGATGTGCCCAACAAACGAGCGCGAAGATCTGACATCGCGTGCGACTCCTGTCGACTGCGGTTTGACCAGACGCGCCATTATATTCGCCTCTCCTCCCGAACGCTCTTGGGCCTGGGATGACGTCCTAAATTCATTACCACCAAGCACACGAGGTATCACGAAGGAAAACGGGAATCGTTCGTCCTTCGTGATGCGTCTGCCTTGCGTTCTCAGATTTCCGATGCGCTCACCACACGCGGCACGAATTTGCGCGCACCATCGGCTGACCGGTGTGGCAGCCAAAGGCGTGAGCAAACTCGGGCATGTTGGCGATCACGTTGTTGACGCGGTAACGGCCCAAGGAGTGTCCTTGCGTCATCACCACGGTGCGGGCAGCTTCCGGACGAAGTTCTCCGCACCACACGTTGGCGTACGACAAGAAAAAATTCTGCAGTTGGGTGAGGCCGTCGGGCGCCGTCGAGTCAAGATCCAGGTTTTGAGTCTTGAGCGAGCTTTCCAGCGCGCTCAAAGCCAGGTGGATTCCGCCGTTATCGGCAGTATCTTCGCCGGCTGAGAGCTTGCCATCTTGTTTAACGCCGGCTTCAGGAACATCTTGCGTGTATTCGTCCTGAATGCATTTGTCGCGCTGTTCGTAGTTAGCGGAGTCGCTGGCGGTCCACCAATCTTTCAGATTGCCATCCGCATCGAATTTGCGGCCTTGGTCGTCAAAGCCGTGGGTGATTTCGTGGCCGATGACAGCTCCGATCGCTCCGTAATTTACGGCGTCAATCTGAACTGGGTCGAAGTACGGAGGCTGAAGCATTCCTGCCGGGAAATTGATCGTGTTGCTCTGTGAGTCTTCGTAGGCATTCACGGTTGGTGGAGTCATTCCGAATTCATATCGATCGACTGGTTTACCGAATTTTGCGATGCGGCGGCGCATTTCGAATTCCGCGGAACGCTGTACGTTGCCGAGGAAGTCGTCACGCTTGATCTGAACCTGGTATTGCCGCCAATGATCGGGGTAGCCAATCTTATCGATTTGAGCTGAGAGCTTGGCGTGTGCGAGCTTTTTGGTTTCTGGCGACATCCAATCGGCAGCATCGATATCACTGTGCAGAGCCGTTTCGATGGCCTTCACCATCTGAAGCATGCGTTCCTTGTTCTCCGCCGGGAAATACTTGGCGACATAGGCTTGGCCGACTGCCTCGCCGAGATCGGCATCAGCATTGAAAGAGCAACGGCGCCAGCGCGGCTGCAGCTGTTTGAGTCCGAAGAGACGACGTCCCACGAACGAGAAGTTTTCTTGCAGGAAGGCATCGCTCAGAAACGGGGCGGATGCACTCAGCAGGGAATATCGCAGATAGG
>Ga0335085_10000382_pt1 | contig 128147 bp, 113 predicted proteins | sample Lox_Sample_45_FD_206712 | JGI IMG/M metagenome (GOLD analysis project Ga0335085, IMG submission 206712) | Soil microbial communities from Loxahatchee National Wildlife Refuge, Florida, United States - Lox_Sample_4.5 | ecosystem: Environmental > Terrestrial > Soil > Wetlands | place: USA...
GCAAGAGCACCTTGTTGCACATCCTCGGAGCGCTTGATAGTGCTTCTCAGGGTGACGTATACTGCGCCCAACTTAAGCTGCAATCGCTTTCCGATGAGGCAGCCGCGGATTTTCGCAACCGTTCGATTGGATACGTCTGGCAATTTCATTACCTGTTGCCGGAATTCACGGCGGTTGAAAACGTGGCCATGCCTCTGCTGATGAGAAACGAAAACCCTCGTCAGGCGGAAAACGAAGCTCGTAAATGGCTGCGCGAAGTCGGACTGGAAGATCGCGCGCACCATCGAACCGGTGAGCTTTCCGGCGGAGAACAACAGCGAGTCGCCATCGCGCGAGCGCTGATCACCAATCCGCAGCTTTTGCTGGCGGATGAACCGACCGGAGATTTGGATACTCGAACCGCTGAGGCGGTATTTGATTTGATCGCTAGGCTTCATCGCGACTACCGGCTGACCTCCCTTATTGCTACCCACAATCTCGCGTTTGCGCGTCGTTGCGACCGCGTATTCCGTCTGGAGCGTGGGCGGCTCGATGAGGTACAACCGGACTCGCTGCCGGCGTAGTCGGTTGTGAAGATCGGACATTCTTGTCCGACCTTTTTGGAAGGGCAGTTCCCGCCAGAACTTTGGCGGGGTGGGCAAAGAACAGGCTCCATGCAGTCTCCATCGCATGGGCAGGCGGCGGAACAACGTCGTCCCTTAGGTCTTAGGGAGAGGGAATTACATGTTTGAACGCTACACCGAAAAAGCCAGACGCGTGATCTTCTTCGCGCGGTACGAGGCGAGCCAGTTTGGATCTCCGTATATCGAGACCGAACATCTCCTCCTCGGACTGCTGCGGGAAGACAAAGCGCTGACAAACCGGTTCTTGCGCTCACACGCCTCGGTGGAATCCATCCGTAAACAGATCGAAGGCCACACCACAATTCGGGAAAAGGTTTCGACTTCGGTGGATTTGCCGTTAAGCAACGAATGCAAGCGTGTGCTCGCTTATGCCGCCGAAGAAGCCGAGCGTCTTTCGCATAAACACATTGGGACCGAACATCTTTTACTGGGCCTGCTTCGCGAAGAAAAATGTTTCGCCGCCGAAATCCTGCACGAGCGCGGATTGCGACTCTCCGCCGTGCGCGAGGAACTTGCCCGCACCTCGCAGGAGAAAGCTGCGCCACAACGTTCGCGCGAATCTTCCCTGCTCGCTGAATTCTCACGCGACCTGACCCAGGCCGCCATGGACAATCAGCTCGATCCGCTCGTCGGTCGTGAAGCCGAGCTCGAACGCTCCATCCAGATCCTTTGCCGCCGCACCAAGAACAACCCGGTGCTGATCGGCGAACCCGGCGTCGGAAAGACTGCCATCGTCGAAGGACTGGCGCAGCGCATCGCCGACGGCGACGTTCCATCGTTCCTCGCCGACAAACGCATCCTCGCTCTCGATCTTTCGCTGATCGTCGCCGGTACCAAGTATCGCGGCCAGTTTGAAGAGCGCCTGAAGACCATCATGAAGGAACTGATGGAGTCGCAGAATTCCATCATCTTCATCGACGAGCTTCACACACTCGTAGGCGCGGGATCGGCCGAAGGTTCGCTCGATGCCGCCAACATCCTGAAGCCGGCGTTAAGCCGTGGTGAAATCCAGTGCATCGGCGCCACGACTCCGGGTGAGTATCGCAAGTCGATCGAGAAAGATCGTTCGCTCGAGCGCCGTTTCCAGTCCGTCAAGGTTCCACCTCCGGGCGAGGAAGAAGCCGTCCAGGTGTTGATGGGCGTCAAGGAACGCTACGAAAAATTCCACGCCGTCACTTACACCGACGAAGCTGTCCGCCTGGCGGTCTCGCACTCGAACCGCTACATTCCGGACCGCTTCCTTCCCGACAAGGCGATTGACCTTATCGACGAAGCCGGCGCGCGCGTAAAGCTGCGCCAGACCTCGTTGCCTGAGGACATCACCGAAGTCCAGAAGCGGATCAAGTTCATCGTCCACCGCATGGAGAACGCCATCGCGAACCACGAGTTCGAAAAGGCGCGCTTCTATTCCGACGAAGAGCGCAAAGAGCGCGAGAACCTGCGCGCCCTTCGCGAAAAATATCATCTCGACGAATCTTCCACTGGTGTCGTCAATAAAGAAGACATCGAGGACGTGGTTTCACGCTGGACTGGCGTGCCCGTCGCTTCCATCAAGGAAGAAGAGTCGAAGAAGCTGCTCCGCATCGAAGAGGAGCTGCACAAGCGAATCATTTCGCAGGACAAGGCGATCAGTGCTCTTGCCCGAGCAATCCGCCGCTCGCGTGCCGGCCTGAAGAACCCGAACCGCCCCATCGGCTCGTTCCTGTTCCTCGGACCCACTGGCGTCGGCAAGACCGAAGTCGCGCGCTCGCTGGCGCAATTCATGTTCGCCAGTGAGAAGTCGATGATCCGCTTCGACATGTCGGAGTTCATGGAGAAGCACTCGGTCTCGAAGCTGATCGGTTCGCCTCCGGGATACGTCGGCTACGAAGAGGGTGGCCAGTTGACCGAGCGCGTGAAGCGCGCTCCGTACAGCGTGGTCCTGCTCGACGAAATCGAGAAGGCGCATCCGGACGTGTTCAACATTCTGTTGCAGGTGTTTGAAGACGGCCAGTTGACCGACGGTCTCGGCAACACCGTGGACTTCAAGAACACCATTATCATCATGACCTCGAACATCGGCGCCCGCCACTTGATGAAGAAGACCGGGCTCGGGTTCCAGGCCGAGGAAAAGGAAGGCGAAGTCGGCTCGAAAGTCGAGGACCTCGTGAAGAACGAAGTCAAGAAGACCTTCAACCCCGAATTCCTCAACCGCGTTGACGAGATCATCATCTTCAACGCGCTGACGGAAGCCGACCTGATCCAGATCGTGGAACTGATGGTGGTGCAGCTCAATACCAACTTGATGCAGCGCGCGATCACCATTACGGTGACCGACCAGGCAAAGAAGTGGATCCTCGACAAGACGCTCACCGATCGCAGCTACGGCGCACGTCCGTTGCGGCGCGCGTTGCAGAAGTACATCGAAGACCCGCTCTCGGAAGCGCTCATCCAGGGCACGATTACCACGCGCCCGGCGTTCATCGAGGTTTACCTCGATGGCGAACGGCTCTTCTATCGCCCAGTCGGCGAAGAGAAAGCCGAAGGCGTGCTGCTCTACACAAACTAGCATGTAGCACAGCACTTCGTTGCTGTGCAGATTCGAGGCCGCTGACGTAAAGTCAGCGGCCTTTTCATTTTTCGAATGCTTGGCCCCGGGTGCCAACTCTCGTTTTCTGCTAGGCTTTTCGGATGCGCAAGCCCGAGCAGCATCTTGTCACCAGTGGACGCTTTGAACTGGAGCGCGACGGCCACATCGCCTATCTCGATTACAAGCTTGGCGGCGGCGTTCTGGAGCTCATGCACACCGAAGTGCCCCAGGCGATGCGTGGTACCGGAATTGGGTCCGAAATCGTTCACACCGCGCTGGAATTTGCCCGTCGCGACAACCTTCGCGTCGATGTCGTCTGCCCGTTTGTCGCCGAATATATCGAGCGCCATCCTGAATACGCCGACCTGGTCATGAAGTAAGCGCCGCATTTGTGAAGCACTTTCCGGCAACCGATCGATCTTCCCGTCCAAACGTGTGCATCGAAGCGCAAGATGGCATCCAAAGATCGTGGAAGGATGAAATGCGATGAGCACTTCCACGATTGATGTACCTACCACAAAACCGGCTACAGCAGGGCCTTTCCGCTGGCTGATTGGAATACTGACCGGCGTCTTGCTGGCCGTCCTGATTCTTGGCGCCGCGCTTTGGGTCTTTACCGGATTCGGATTCCTACAGCTCGCGCACATTCTGCGCGGGAGCGAGCTTCGCATCAATGTGGATCAACCGACGGTGGTGCGGCAGGTGCGCGCACTCGACCGCCTGGAAACCGTCAGCTACGCGATGGACAAAATCATCAGTGGCTCGCGCGAGAATCCGATTCTGCCGTCATTCCTCGCAGGCGACAAACTGTTGCTGGTGGTGCACGGCGAAGCCATCGCGGGCGTCGATCTGTCGAAGGTTCAGCCTAGCGACGTCGTCGTCAGCGGCCGCAGCGTGACGATCCACTTACCATCGGCGGAGATCTTCACCACTCGTCTCGATAATTCGAGAACGCGTGTTTACTCGCGCGACACGGGGTTGTTCTCGACGCCTGATCCGAATCTCGAGTCGGAAGTTCGACAAGAAGCCGAGCGACAGCTACAGGCTGCGGCGTTGGAAGATGGAATTCTAAGGACGGCGAACCAGAACGTCCGACAGACGCTGACAACGATGTTGACCGGCTTCGGATTCCTGAATGTAACGCTGAAGTGACCAGGCACGCGAAGGGCGGATCGGTTGTGGCACGAAGGCGAGACGCCCTCGCGCCGGCCAGCGAGACGCCGGCGCTACCCCCTCCCCCTCGATTTATTGAAAACAAATAACTTAACGATAGATAGTTTTGTAAGATCCTTGTTTTCAGCGAGATGCTGGTAAGATATTGAGAACACGGCAGTTATCAGTTTTCAGTTATCAGTTGTCAGTAAAACCTTTCAACTTTTTGGGCGGGCCAGTCTGTCCGTAGCAGCCACTGACCCGCTTTTAAGTTGTCGATTGCAATCTTTGGGACGACGCCCCGGTTTGACGCCCGGCGATCGTGAGTTCGTCGGCGTCGGAGAGAGGTCTTGGGGGCACAAGAGCCTAGGATTTGTGCCTAATTCCCTCTCTATTTTTAATGGTACTGAATTGCAGGGGGTCGAGTGCCAAATCCGGGAAATTTATATTTCGTTTGTAACGAGTAGGTTAGGGGGAAAATCGAGGCTTGGGGTGCTTGACAAGTTTTTCCCGTATCGGGAAGAAGAAAAGGAAAACACGGAGTTTCGAGTTCACGGAGGTCACGGAGAAGGATTGGAAAAATGCAGATCCCTCGGCGCAGAAGCGCCTCCCTTCGGCTTCGCTCATGACAGGCTGTGATGACAAAAGGCGGCAGCGGTGGTGGATGATCGAGCGATTCGTGGTTGAGCGGTTGGTGGTTTGAACGAAGGAGCAGTTCCACGGGGAGGTCGCGAAGGAGCAAAGGTCGCTAAGCCGCGGAGCTGCGCTCCGCCTTCGGAAAGATTGTTTTGATCTCGATACCCAACGCTTACGCGTTGGGCTAAAAGTTGTTTCATCCTCGCTTCGCGAGGATTGGGTTTACGGGCGAAGTGGGCGACAGTGAAATCGATGCAGGGGCAGGGGCTCCACCGCCTCACTCTGTGAGGAATAGGAATGAAACAAAAGGGAGGACAAGGGCGTTCGCCCTACACATGCATCTCGGTCGTCAATAGGAGTCGCAGAGCTTCGCTTTGTCTGACCGGCTGGAATGCCTGTCCCACATGGTCGTTCCAAAATGGGAAAGCGGGGTAACCAGGCACCGGAGGTGAGGACATGTCCCTGACCTTAGGTGTAGGACTACAACCACTGCGCACTGCTGGTTTGCGGAACTCTTTCGTTAGAGTCAATTCTTCAAGCAGATGGTAGGTAACCACCTTGAATCACTCCCCAGTAGAAGCGAGGTTACCGTGGCAACAGAAGCAATCTCCCGAGAAGCGCAACAGAAATACCCGCGATGGCCGATCGCGGCGGCGAAGCCCGTTCGGGTCGATTTAGGTCCAGCGGGTTCGGGCAATGTGGTGAATGTGAGTTATGGCGGCATACGCGTAAAGTCGCTGGCGCCGCTGCGCCGCGAGACGGAACTGCCGCTGCGCATCGACGTTCCCGACCGGTCGGCGGTGCGTTGTAACGGGGTTGTAGTGTGGTCGAAGCCTGACGGCGCGGCCGGGCTGCGATTTGTGAATTTGGCCGACGATCAGAAAGCGATTCTGAACACCTGGCTCTCTGAGCTGGAACACGGCGCTTCGGAGAGTTCTCCGCAGCGCGATGAGTTTGCGCGTACGACGGCGCAGATCACGGCGATGAAGCTAAACAACGCCGACGCACTGAAGCTGATCGTGCAGCGCGTGTCGCACCTGACGGCGGCGATCGGCGTTTCGATTGCGCTCGGCAAAGCGGAAAACATGATTTGCCTGGCTCGGTCTGGCGAAGCTCCGGAGCTGGGCACCGCGATTCGTCCAGGACTGGGACTTTCGGGCGAGTGCATTCGGGGACGCAAACTGGTGGTGTGTCATGACGCGGCATCCGATCCGCGCGCCGGCGAACTGAAGCAGGGGTCGGCACTGATCGCTCCTCTGCTGGTGAATGGCGAGTTGCGCGGGTTGCTGCAAGTTTTCTCGGCGCAAACGCACGCGTTCGATCCGAGGATGATCGAAACGGTGGAAAAACTGGCGGACGCGGCGATCTACGTAACGCATAACGTGATGCCGCAGAGACGCGTGGCAACCGTGACGCCTTTGGCGAAGCCAGCAGCACCAAGTACGCCGACAGCGTTCAGCGCGCCCGCGGTGGTGAAGGCTTCGGATTCGGGAAGACTTAAGGCGTTCCCGTTCCCTTCGCCGAACGGCCTGCAGCCCGCCTCTGTAACGCCTGCTTTACAGACGGGATTTGCCAAGCCTCTCACAGAATTGGCCAAACCGGCAGAAGAGATGGTTCCTGCGGAAGCGGCCTTCTCTTCACTCGCGGAAGCGATCCGGCCGCCAGCGGCGGTGACGACGGCGAGCGCAATTAATCCGGCGCATGAGATCTCGCGGTCCGAGAATCGGGTGAGGCACGTAATGGTGACCATGCCTGTGAGCTATCACCCACGGCGCAGAACGTCTGCGATTTGGACGCTCATTCCCGTGGCTGCGGCGCTGATTGCTCTCCCGCTGGGGATTTACCTGTGGCGGCATAAGCAACCAGCACCGGTGATGGCCGCTGCGCCAGCGCCAGCCGCTGCGACTTCGGATGCGGTGGAGACAGCAGTTCTGGTCACGCCCTCGGCCATGCCATCGAAGGCAGTGAAAGAGACGGCGTCGACGACAAAGTCGAGTGCAGCGGAGAGCAGCACGCGCGAGAAGAAAGCTCTGATCGAAAAGGCATCCGAAAAAGAGAAGGAACCGGAGCCGGCTCCGCTGATGCTGGCGTCGGGAGTTCCGGTGGCGCTTCCGCCGAAGGTGAATGAGCCTGACGTGCAGGCGCCGTCGGCGTCGCAACTGACGGCCGGCACCGCGCCGACGATCGCGGGAATCAGCCTGCCGGCGAACAAGGCCGCTGCGCCGAAGCTGACTGCGCCGGTGGCGAAGCCGCTCACGGGAGGCACACTACTGCAGCGCGTGGCACCGGTTTATCCGCGGGCCGCGATCTCGCAGGGCATCGAGGGCGAAGTGGAATTGCAGGCGGACATCACGGTAAGAGGAACGGTGGAGAATATCCGCCGGATCAGTGGACATCCGCTGCTGGTACAGGCGGCGATCGACGCCGTGCGGCACTGGCGGTACGATCCGTTCAAGGTTGACGGACAGCCGGTGGCGCGCGGAGCGACGATCACGTTGAACTTCAAGATCCCGCACTAGAACGGCGATGATGTGAGGCTGCGCAAAAGCTGAACTCGACAGACCGGCGGTGTTACAATTCCGCCGGTTTTTTCTGGAGGGTTCCGTGAGATCACGAACGTTGCTACGCATTGCACTCACCTGCGTTGCCATACTTTGTCTTGGAGTTTTTGCCAGTGCCCAGGCATCGAGCACGAAGTCCACGGCGAAGTCGGGCCAGTCAGCTTCGGCCAGCTCGGCTGCTGCTCCCAAGGGGGAAAAGCTCGACATTAACAGCGCCACCGAGGATCAGCTGAAAGCACTGCCGGGAATCGGCGATGCTTACGCGAAGGCGATTATTGCCGGACGCCCATATCGCGCGAAGAACGACCTGGTGAACAAGAAGATCGTGCCGCAAGCCACCTACGACAAGATCAAAGACCAGATCATTGCGCACCAGGCGACGGCGAGCAAGTCGTCGAAGGCAACTCCGAAATAACGAATAAAATTTTGTGATCGACGCGGAGCTTCGGCTCCGCGTTTTTTTTTGAGAGACTCTCTGTTGCCTGGGATCAGGAGATTTATTTCTGCCACAGCGAGGGGTTTGCGGGCATCTCGCCTGCTCTGAAGGGAAACAAAATGTGACAGATGCGGAAACGCCAGAATCGAAACTGTGTGGCGTTGAGGCATCGAGGTATTCGGTGCGTCCTCTTCGGATCTTCTGGCAAGTCTTACCCTGGCTGATCGTCGCGCTATTGGCTGTGCAAATCTACCCATCGCGCGTCTCGAACCTGGAGTTGAACGGCGCGGTCTCGCAACTGACAGCACAACTGAGCGATCTGCAGAAACAGCAGGAGATGCCGTCGATTGTGCTGAAACGGCATCGCAACGCGATCTGCTACCTGTACGTGGTGTACACGTTCGAGTGGCCGGCCAACTCGGTGGTGCGACGACTGGAGCGGCACACGCGCGTTTCGGGCACGGGATTCCTGGTGGATGACGACCTGATCGCGACGAATCGTCATGTGCTGGAACCGTGGTTTGAAGATCCGGATGACGAACAGCAGATCCGCGAAGGCGCGAAGCCGAAAATCGAGAAGATGGTCGCATTCTTTCCCGGGTTGATGGATCCGCTGCGGGTGAGCAACGTGCGCGTGTCAGTGGATCAGGATCTGGCGGTGGCGAAGTTGGCGGATGGTCCACTGCCCGACACATTTCAGCCCCTGCCGCTGGCGGCGCAAGATAGCGAGCCGGGCGATCCGGTGATCGTGATTGGTTATCCGCTGGGGACTTCGACGATGCTGGCGAAGTCGCCCTCGAATTTGTACAAGCGGTTGGCGTCGAGTAAGGACACGATCCAGATTGCGAATCAACTGGCGGCCAACGCGATGATTCGGCCTTCGGCGACCTGCGGTCACCTGAGCGATGTAGTGGACCAGAAGCTGATCTATGACGCGCCGACGGCGCAGGGCGGAAGCGGCGGGCCGGTGTTCAATTCGAAGGGCGAAGTGATTGCGGTGAACGCTGCGTATATCGAGGGCTTCAACGGCGGGACCATCGGGATCTCGGCACAAGCGCTTAAGCCGCTAATCATGGCGTTGCAACACAGGAAAAAGTAGCTAGAAGTTAGCGGTTAGTGGTCCGACTTGGTTCACCTACCGATCTTATCGTGGCATATAAGCGCAGAAAACTTGAGCAACGCGGTTCCGAAATGTAATGCTCTTCGGAGCACATGCGCTTTCTTATCTCTGCGGGCGAAGCTTCCGGAGAACTTTACGGAGCGGGGCTGATCGAGGCCTTGCGACGGCGTGTGCCCAATGCGAAGTTCTTCGGCGTCGGGGGGCAGCGCATGCGCGATGTCGGCTTCGACACGGTGATCGACGCGCACTCGATTTCGGTAGTGGGGCTGGCCGAAGTTGTCACGCATCTGCCGAAGATTTACGGCGAGTTCAAGCGCGTGGTGCGCGAGGCGAAAGAGCGGCGACCGGAGGCGGCGGTCCTCATCGACTTCCCTGACTTTAATCTGCGGCTGGCACGCGAACTCGACGGGCTGGGCATTCCGGTGATCTATTACGTGAGCCCGCAACTGTGGGCATGGCGTTCGGGACGGATCGAGCAGATACGGAAGCACGTCAGGAAAGTGCTGGTGATTTTTCCGTTCGAGGCGGAGTTCTACCGGAAGCACAATGTGGCGGCGGAGTATGTGGGGCATCCACTGGCCGATGTGGCGGCGCCGACGATTTCGCGAGAAGTGTTTGCGGAGGAGAATCAGCTTGATCCGGAGAAGACGTGGATCGCGCTGCTGCCAGGCAGCCGCAAGAAGGAGTTTGCGCTGAACTTTGGACCAATGATGGACGCGGCGAGGCAGCTTGGCGATCGGGAGTTCGAATTTGCGTTGCCGGTGGCGAGCAGCTTGAGCCGCGAATGGGTACAGGAACAGTTTCAGCGGCGAGGCGGGGGCGGCTCGCAGGTGGAGGTCAGGCTGGTAAGCGATGCGCGTCCGGCGCTGGCACACAGCCGTGCGGCGATTGTCGCGTCAGGAACGGCCACACTGCAGACGGCGTTGATTGGCACGCCGTTCGTGATGGTGTATCGGGTGTCGGCGCTGACATGGTTGCTGGGGCGGAGGCTGGTGAAGGTGGATCGGTTTGCGATGCCGAACCTGATCGCTGGACGAGATGTTGTTCCGGAGTTTGTGCAGGATGGATTTCGTCCGGAGGCGGTTGCGGCGAAGGTCGGCGAACTGATTGTCGATGGGCCGACGCGAGAGGCAATGATGGAGGGACTGACGGAGGTCAGGGCCAAACTTCGTTCCAGCGCGAACGCGGAGACGGCCTCGGAACGGGCGGCGCGCGCAGTCTTAGACACGCTTCAGACAAAGGGCAGATAATCGGCAGGGCAAGTGTGGCAAACCTTCCGCAAAGCGCGACTTTCCGGCCCTCTCAGGGTGTAAGCTATGGAATGAAAGCACATCTTTCCATTCGAGAGCTGAATCTAAATTGACCGGGTACTTAGCGGGAGAATCATCCATGCGAACCGCACGACGTCCCCTGCGGCGTGCATCTGTTTTAGCCGTCTTTCTTCTCCTTACAACGGGACTGTTTGCGGCAGAAAAGCCACGCATCCAGGTGGACGATTATGTGATCGACGCCGAGCTGCAGCCGCGGCTGCATAAACTGGTGGCAAAGGCGAAGGTGAAGTTCACCGCGCTGGACGACATCAGCGTGGCTACGTTTGAGCTGCACAATGCGCTTCGTCCAACGAAGGTGACCGGTCCTAATGGCGAGCAACTGCAGGCCGATCGCAATGCCCAGGATTCGACGATCCGCGTGGCGCTTCCCGCCGGACTGCCCAAGGGACAGAGTTCGACCCTCACGATTGAATACGAAGGCACGCTGAACACCGCTGACGAGAGCCCGGTCGAGGGACTGAAGCTGGCGATGGTGAACGACGATAACGCGTACCTGCTTTATGCAGGACGCTGGTTTCCCATGGTCGGTTACGGGACTGACCGATTCACGGCGACGATGAATATCACGGTTCCGGCGAACTGGTTCGTGATCGGAACGGGCAGGCTGACGATGAGCAACGGCGGGCCGCCGCCGGTGGCGGAAAAGTCGTCCGAAGAGCAGGCTCCGGCCTTGAAGAGGCGAGTGGGCGCAGGGCCTGGCAACAAGCCAAAGCCTCCGACGACTACGGCTTCGAACCGCAGCGGACTGCGGACGTACTCGTATACGTTCGACAAAGGTGCGTTTCCGGGCACGATCATCGCAGGCGTCTTCGAACAGACGGTGGTCAACCAGGGCGGACTGAGCCTGACGGCGTACTATCGTCCGGGCCAGCATGCGCAGATTGGCGAATACGTTGAGACTGCGGCGAAGGAATTCAATTTCTTCTCGAGCCTGTGGGGTCCACCGCTCTCGACCAACCTGAAGATTGTCGAACTTCCAAACGACACCCTGCCCTCGACGTGGTCCACGGAACTGGTTGGACTTTCCGGAAACACGATGTCGGGCAAGGTGAACTACCGACTACTGGCAAACATGATCGCCCACCAGTGGTGGGGATCGTCGGTGAGCCCGGCGACGAAAGCCGACTGGTGGCTGAGCGATGGGCTGTCGCGTTTTGCCGAGGCCCGTTATGTGGAAGAGGCCGCAGGCAAGGCCGCGTACGAAGAAGTGATGAAGGACATGGAAGTGGGGGCGCTCGCCTACGACACGGTACCGCTTTCAGGCCTGTCGCGGCTGGACACGTTCTCGCCGGAGTTTCAATCGCTCGCTACCGACAAAGGCGCAGCGATCATGAGCATGCTGCGCTGGGTAATGGGGGAAGAGGCGTTCCACAAGACGATGGCGAACTTTGCGCAGCAATATGCAGGCAAACCGGCCAGCGTGGACGACTTCGACAAGATCGCGGAGCAGAACTACGGCGACAACCTGCGGTGGTTCTTCAGCCAGTGGATCGATTCGACGGGCGCGCCGGAGTTCAAGATGAAATACACGGTGTACCGCATCGGCGGAAAACCGTGCGCCGATCCATCGAAGTGCAAAGGCTTCCGCATTGTGGGGCAAGTGGAGCAGGACCTCGACCTGTTCCGGATGCCGGTGGACATCAAGGTGGATACCGACGGTCAGAGCGAAGACAAGCGCATCGAGGTAGTGGGAACGGATTCGGCGTTCACGGTGGAGACGTTCGGCCGTCCGCGGCGGATCGCGATCGATCCTGACAATCACGTGCTGAAGAACTCGTCAGACCTGAAGCTGCGGGCGTCGATTCTCCGCGGCCAGGGCCTGGTTCAGCAGGGCGATTTGGCGCAGGCGCTGGATCAGTTCAACAAGGCGCTCGAGGTGAACAAGAACAGCTCGCTGGCGCACTATCGCATTGCCGAGGTGTTCTTCCTACAGAGGAACTACCAGTCGGCGGCGAACGCGTATCGCGAATGTTTGAATGGCGATGGCGAGCCGAGGTGGACGGAGGTTTGGAGCCACATTCAGCTGGGCAAGATTTTCGACATCACCGGACAGCGGGAACGCGCGGTGAACGAATATCGGCAAGCGATCCAGACAAACGACAATACATCGGGCGCGCAGGCTGAGGCGCAGCGGTATATGCAGGCGCCGTACGAGCCAAGCAAGGCGAGCAATGGGTATTAAAAGACAGTGGGCAGTGGGTAGTGATTAGTGAGTTATGGCTGGTAAGACCAAACTTAAGACTTCACTCGCCACTAGATACTGTTTGAAGGCCGCACGAATTTCAGCCCGCTGAGACGTGCGGCTTTTTCTTTGTCCACGTTGGCCGCGACGACGAGCACGTGGAACGATTCGCCCATCCCTTCGGGCGTGATCAGGTGCTTAAGTTGGAGCGCGCGCTTGGCGTGCTCCTGTGGCAGCTGGCAGCCGTCGAACGCCTCGGCGAACCGGCTCTCTTCGCCGATTCCCATCAGGAACTGTGCTTGCGTGACCCAGGCGAACGGATCGACGCCATTCTCGCGAGCTGCGGCGGCGAGCGCGGTAAAGTTCACGTGCACGGTGATGTCCTGCTCGCCGGGCGCTTCGAACGGTGAGTCGCTGATGGTGTGCTGTCGGAAGGCGGTGACGGTGCCGAGATGGCGTCCGGCAAACATCTCTTCCCGGACGTAGCCGTAGTCGATGAAGACGCCGAATCCGCTGCGATCACGCATCAGGCGGGCGATCTGTTCCATGTAAGACTGGGCAATGAGCGGTACGTCGACGCGCTCATGTTCGCCGGGGCGGACTGCGTAGCGATCGACGAATTGCGTAATTGCATCGCGGGGCGCAACGAATGTCTCCACGAAGCGGCCGTCTTCTGCGCCGATGCGCGGTTCGCCACGATGGTCGAGAAGCTCGCAGGGGAGCGCATCGAAAAATTCGTTGGCGAAGACGATGAGATGTTCACTCGAATCGCGAAATGCCGCTTCGATGGTGTCGTGAATCGTGACATTCTTTCGGCCGGAGAATCGTTGATGGAGTTTTTCGCGCAGTTGGCTTGAAGTCTCCACCAGGCGGTATCGGAGGGCCGCAGCAAACTCGGGATATTTCTTGGTGGACCAGTCGAGCACGTCTTGCGCGAACAATCCACGGCCGGGGCCGAGCTCGATGATGTCGAGGCGGGGAGGCCGATCGAGCAACTGCCCCATCTCTTCGAACTGGCGGGCGAGCAGGCGTCCAAAGACGGCGTGAACGTCGCTGGAGGTGTAGAAGTCTCCGGCCTTGCCGAACTGCTCGCGTTCGCGCGTGTAGAAGCCCGGAGGAGAATCGGGCGCGCCATAGAGGCAGAGTTCCATGTAACGCGAAAAAGGTATCGGCCCACGAGCGCGAATTTCGTTCTCGATGTATTCGCGGAGAGTCACGGCGAGAGCCTACCAGCCGCGAGACGGTCAGTCACGCGTGTGCGGGGCGTGGGTAAACATCTCGATGATGTAGTCGTGCAGGCCATCGTAGACCTGCCGCTGCAAAGTCCACTCCAGTTGCGGGTTTTCGAGGTCGCGCGGGTGGAGTTCGAGGTAATAGGTGTGAACCGGAACGGTGATGTTTTTCGCCTGGATGACGATCTGCACGCCTTCGCCATGTTCCGCCGCGGCAAATGTCATCAGCGGGTGTTCGTACCTGGAGAGCAGGTCACGAACGCGCTCGAGATAAGAATGGGCAGGCACTTGCGATTGACAAGAGAATGGGATTGCTCGCACCTCGCTGGCAGAATGGCGATTCTCCGGTCCGGCGCGAGCGTGGTTTACTTGGCTTCCAGACTTTCGATGGTCTGCTGAATCTTGCTGTCGGCCTTGCGCATGTATTCTGCGAGGCGTTGGCGCTCTTCGCCGGTGATGCTGGCCAGATTGGCGGTGATGCGGCGCAGGGTGGTGGTAATGTCGTCAACGTAGTTCATGAGGCGGATGAGTTCGCCGGTAGCCTTCATCGAGCAATTCTCCGTTTTACGTCAGGATAAGAACCGATTGCGGTGCACTCCACGTTCGCTCGCGCCGCTGCCGCAAACTAACTATTGTCAATGGCCGAGGCGGGTTTCGTAAAGGGCAGCGGGAATGCGCAGAAACGCCAGACCGCACCAACCTTCAGGCATAATATTCGGCGAGAGACTCGCGATCACGGAACGGTTCAAGCATGGCTCCCCAACAAGCGCAATTGAACGACTACCTGGCCGTTGAACGCACTTCGCTGGCGTGGATTCGCACCGGCTTGGCGTTAATGGGGTTTGGCTTCGTGGTGGCGCGATTTGGGCTGTTCCTGCAGCAGATCCAGATCACGCAGCAGCGCATCAGCGCCGCCGCACCGCTGGGATTGTCGCTGTGGTTTGGAACGTCGCTGATCGGCGTGGGCGTTCTGGTGAACGTCTATTCGGCATGGCACCACATGGCGCTGGTACGTCGACTACAGCGAGGTGAGAGCGCCACCGTGCACTCGTGGGTGCAAACGACGGTAGTAGCAGTGCTGCTGGTGATAGTCGGAATCGCGATGACGATTTATTTGCTTACAGTCCGTCCCGGCCACTAGCGACGGTTCCTTGGGGCGATTCGATCCAGCTGACCTGAACTGCTGCCGGCAGGCATAATAGCCGAATGCTTCGCGACCGAAATCTCGTGCCGCTTTCGCATCAACACCAACATGCGCTGGCATTGTGCGTGCGCATCGGCAAGGCCTTCGCCGAGGTGCACGACACGCCCGATGTCCACCTGTGGGAGCAGGAGATTGTTCAGCTGTTCGACCAGGAGATCGTGTTTCATTTTCTTGCGGAAGAAAAGCACTGGTTTCGGGCGGCAGATCGTTACGAAGAACTGCAGCAGCTGGTCGATGAGCTCAGGATTGAGCACACTCTGATTCGCCGAAATGTGGAGCGAGCCCGCGCGCGGCAGTTCACGGTCACCGACCTGCAGGTATTCACGGCAACGTTGAGCGAGCACGTACGCAAAGAAGAACGGCAGCTGTTCGAGGCGCTGCAGAAATTGTTAACGGCAGAAGAATTGAATCAACTCGGCGCGGAGATGGACCGGTTCTTCCAAACCAGCCGCATGCCCGGTGCAAGCTGCGAGATTTCGAGGGGTTACGAAGGTCGTAAGGGGCCATAACAAGAGCAAGAAATGGCATCTAATGGCGTGATGCGTACGGCCATTGGTCTGCCCACGGTTGAGTCTCCCCAGATCGCGGAATGCCTGGAACAACTGATCGCGCGCAAGGAGAGCTTCCGCCCAGGTTCCACCTACCGGCTGCAGTTCAACGCCAATTTCCGATTTGAAGATGCACGACAACTTTTGGGGTACCTGCACGCACTTGGCATCACGCATTGCTATGCTTCGCCGATTCTGCGCGCACGCGCGGGCAGCCAGCACGGCTACGACATCACGGACCACAACATGATTAATCCGGAAATCGGTACTCCGGAGGAATTTGAAACGCTGGTTCGCGAAATGAAATCGCTGGGGATGGGATTGATCCTCGATATTGTGCCGAACCACATGGGCGTGGGACATGGGACGAATCCGTGGTGGCAGGATGTGCTGGAGAACGGGCCCTCGTCGGCGCACGCCGATTATTTCGATATCGACTGGCGTCCCCTGAAAACCGAGTTGGCCGGCAAGGTGCTGTTGCCGGTGCTGGGCGCGTCCTATGGCGACGAACTTGAGCAGGGCCGGCTGAAAATCAATTTCGAGAATGGCGCGTTTTACGTCACCTACTATGACAAGCGGTTTCCACTCGATCCGCAGAGCTATCCGATTATTTTCGAGCAGCTCGGCAATTTATTAGAGTGGCGAAATGACGATGCACGGTGGCGAGAGACGGACGCTCCGGCGTTGCACGCATTGGTGCGGAACTTTCGCGAACTGCCCCCAGGCTCTTCGACCGATCCGGAGGCTAAAGCACGCCGCCAGCGCACGATCGGCGTGCTGAAGCAGCAATTGGCGGACTTGGCGGAGCATTCGGCGAGCGTTCGGGAGTCGATCGAGGAGGCATTGCGGCGGGCGAATGGCGAGCCCCAGAACGCGCACAGCTTCGACGTGCTGCACCGCCTTTTGGAGGCGCAGGCGTACCGGCTGGCGCACTGGCGCGTGTCGGCCGAGGAGATCAATTACCGGCGGTTCTTCGACATCAACGACCTGGTCGGCCTGCGGATGGAGAATCCAGCGGTTTTCGCGGCGACGCACAAGCTGATTCGCAGGCTGCTGGCCGATGAGTACATTTCAGGCATTCGGCTCGACCATCCGGATGGGCTGTTCAACCCGGTGCAGTATTTTTCGCGCATGCAGATGCTGTACGCCGCGAGCCATTGCTGCGGCAAGGAGCCAACCGGTCCAGTGGCGGAGAACGGAATCGAGCAGGAGGTGCTCTCGTTCTGCTCGGGCGAGGACGTCACGCAAGACGCGCCGCTCTACCTGGTGGTCGAAAAGATTCTCGAGGCGGGCGAGCACCTGCCCAAAGACTGGCCGGTGGATGGAACCGTCGGATACGAATTCGGCAATCTACTGAATAATGTTTTCATCAACTCGCGGGCGCGGCGGTTCTTCACGAATTTCTATCATCGCTTTCTCGGCGCGCCCCTCGACGTCAACACGCTCATCTACGAAAACAAAAAGCAAGTGATGCTGAGTTCGCTGTCGAGCGAAGTCGCGGTGCTAACGCACATTCTCGAGGACATTTCGAACAGCGACCGACGGGCACGTGACTTTACGAGGTCGCTGCTGCGAAACGCGATTCGGGAGACGATCGCCTGCTTCCCGGTGTATCGCACGTATATCGATGCGCGAGGTACGGTGAATGAGAACGACCGCGCCTATATCCAGGAGGCAATTGCGCGCGCGAAGCGCCGCAACCAGAACGCCAATCTGGCGGTCTATGACTTCCTGCGCAGCGTGCTGCTGCTGGAAGGCACCGATCACAACGGCAGCGCCGAGCAGTACCGCAAACGACTGCTGTTTGTACTGAAGTTCCAGCAACTGACCGGACCGGTGATGGCAAAGGGCCTGGAAGACACATCGTGTTACGTGTACAACCGCTTTATCTCGGTCAATGAAGTGGGAGGGACGCCGACCGATTTCGGGATTGGGATCGAGGAATTTCACCAGGGAAACATGGAGCGCGCGCGCGACTGGCCGTATTCGATGCTGACTACTTCGACACATGACAGTAAACGCAGTGAAGACGTTCGGGCGCGGTTGAATGTGTTGTCGGAGATGCCGAAGGCGTGGTCCGAGCGGGTGATCCGCTGGCGTCGTGCGAACCGCTCGAAGAAACGCGCGCTGGGCGACGGACGCGTAGTTCCTGATGCGAACGAGGAATATTTCCTGTATCAAACGCTGGTCGGCACGTGGCCGTTTCAGATGGGCGATCGCGACGAGTTCGTGAAGCGCATGAAGGAGTACATGACCAAGGCGGTGCACGAAGCCAAGGTCAACCTGAGCTGGCTCAGCCAGGACCAGGAATACGTCGACAACCTGACACAGTTCATCGATCGCATTCTGCGGCCCGGAAGTTCGAAACGGCCAAATCCCTTCCTGGAACAGTTCGAAACCTTCGTGAAACCGGTTTCATTCTTCGGGGCTATCAACAGCCTGTCGCAAGTGCTGCTGAAGGCAACATCGCCAGGTGTCCCGGATTTCTATCGCGGTTGTGAACTTTGGGATTTCAGCCTGGTGGATCCGGATAACCGCAGGCCCATCGATTACGGCGTGCGGCAGAGGCTTTTGCAGGAAATGATGCGGCGGCAGGTGGAGGACCCGACCACGCTGTGCGCAGACATGTTAAGCGAACTAGCCGACGGGCGCGCCAAGCTCTGGACCACGATGCGCGCGCTCTCCTTCCGGCGAGAACATGCGGATCTGTTCAAGGCCGGAAGCGAATATATTCCTTTGCTCGCACAGGGAGCAGCTCACGAGCACGCGATCGCGTTCGCACGGCAACGGGAGGGACAGACCGCGATCAGCGTGGCACCGCGATTTATCTACACGCTGATGAAGGGCGAAATGCGCGCGCCGCTCGGGCCAGAAGTCTGGGGAGACGTGTCGATTCCGTTACCGCCGAACTGCTCGGCGGAGTTCCACAATGTGTTGACGGGAGAGATTGTCAAGGCCAGCGATGGCCGTCTGCTAGGCGGAGAAGTCTTCCGCCACTTCCCGTTGGCTCTTCTCAGCAGCGTCTGAGGGCATGCGATCGGCGAGCTCGGTAATGGCGGCAAGCTTGCCCGCTAACTCCGGCGTTAGCTGCTCCGCATGATAGCGCCACGTCCAGTTCCCTTCCGGATGGCTTGGGATGTTCATGCGGCAGTCGCTGTCGAGGCCGAGCACGTCCTGAAGCTGGATCATGCACAGCCGGGCCACTGAGGATTCGGCAGCGCGAATCATCGCCCAATGAATGCCGTCGGGAGCGTCGCCGAAATAAACCTGCGCCGCCTGCCGCTCTTCCGGTCGCGCAGAATTTTTCCACCATCCCACTGTTGTGTCGTTGTCATGGGTACCAGTGTAGGCGACCGTGTTTTCGACGTATTGGTGCGGCAGATACATATGCGCACCCTTGTCGCCGAAACCGAACTGAATCACCCTCATGCCCGGTACGCCGATCCGCTCGCGCAACGCGACCACCTCTTTGGTAATCAGGCCGAGGTCTTCGGCGATCAGCGGAAGGTCACCGCAGCCATCGCGCAAAGCGCGGAAGAAATCGTCGGCCGGACCTTTGATCCAGCGGCCATTGATGGCAGTCTCTTCATTGGCGGGAATCTCCCAGCAGGCTTCGAATCCGCGGAAATGATCGATGCGGACGAGATCGCAGGTTTGTAGCGCCCACTTCATGCGCTGCAGCCACCACTCATAGCCACGCTCGCGCAGCACGTCCCAGCGGTAGAGCGGATTTCCCCAGCGCTGGCCGTTCTTGCTGAAGTAATCGGGAGGGACTCCGGCGACGACTTCGGGTGAGAGATCGGGCTTGAGGCGGAACAGGTCGGGATGAGCCCACACGTCGGCGCTGTCGTAACTGACGAAGATGGCGACGTCGCCAACGATCTTGATGCCGCGGCGTTTGCACTCGGTGTGCAGGGCGCGCCACTGCTCGTAGAACGCAAATTGCAGGGCGCGGCTTTGATTGAGTTCATCGGCGAATTCGCGGCGGGCTTTTTCCAAGGCTTCGGGCTCGCGTTCGGCAAGAGCGCGCGGCCATTCGTTCCACGAATGCGCGTCGAAGTGCCGCCGCAGGGTCTCAAAGAGGACGTAGTCTTCCAGCCACCATCCGTTCAACCAGCAGAACCTTTCGAAGCGCTCACGATTCGTGGAATCGGCGTTGGCCAGGAAATTCTTAGCAGCTTCCTGCAGCAATGGCAGCTTGGTTTTCTCCACCTGCCCGTAGTTCACGGGGCAGGACTCGCACGTGAGCGATTGCAGACGGCTGGAGTCGATCCAATCGCGTTCGGCAAGACGTTCCAGACTAATAAAGTAGGGGTTGCCGGCGAAGGCCGAGATGCACGAATAGGGCGAGTTTCCATATCCGGCAGGACCGAGCGGAAGTATCTGCCAGAGGGTTTGCCCGGCTGCGGAAAGAAAGTTCAAAAAGTCATAGGCGGCGGGGCCGAAGTCACCTATCCCGCCGCGCGATGGAAAACAACTGGGATGCACGAGAATGCCGGAGGCGCGTTCCTGCATGACGTATTCGATAGATACTTTCCGAAAAGGCCGTTGGTTGAGGATAAGCCGGAAGCCGCGGTTAGAAACCTTCCTGCGGCTTGCCGTTGGTAATCTTGCTCATCTCTTCATTGTTGATGCGAAGCTTTCCGCTCTTCTCCATACTCTTGCGCAGGCCGGCTGCGAAAACCTGGAATGCGTCGTTGCGCTTGCGATTCAGCATCGATTCACGTAGCTGATCAGCGCCCTTGGCGATTTCGTCGGCCGTCGGCTCCTGTCGTTCCAGCAAGCTCAGCACCGCCCCGCTGCGACCCGTATTGATGGGACCGCTGATCTCGCCGGGTTTGAGAGTAAACACCACGGATGCCGGTCCGGTGAGACTGCCAAGCTCGGGAACCTGTCCGCTGCTGGTGACCAAGTCGCTGGTCTTAACGGCAGCGCCGAATTCCTTGGCGGCCTTCTTCAGGTCGTGCTCGGCCTTGGCTTTGTCGGCCATTTCGGTGGTTTTCTGAGCGAGCAGCGCCTGGGCACGATCACCCTTGTACTCGGCTTCCACACGGGCGCGAATCTCTTCGAACGTGGGAGTCGCGGGCGGCTTCACTTCGCTGACCTGGAAGACGACAGTTCCAGCAGGAGTGTTTGAGCTGTCGGGCGCGCTCTTCGGCGGAGCCGAGAAGACGGCATCCATCAACTGCGGCGAGGTTCCGACGCCAGGCAACGTGTCGGTGCGGGTGACATAGTTGCTGGTAATGACGTTGAGGTGATTCGCCTGCGCGGCCTTGTCGAGACCGTCAGCGCGGGCCTGGTTGAGGACATTGCCTGCAACTTTATCGGCCAGGCTAGCCGCAGCCAACTGTCGCACCGCCGGCTCGATCTCTGCCTTGACTTCGTCGAAGGAACGCACGTGGGCGTCCTGCTTGTCGTCGACGTGAATGATATGGAATCCGTACGAACTTTGAACGATCCCGCTGGTTTCGCCTTTCTTGAGACCAAACGCGGCTTTCTCGAACTCGGGAACGGTGCGGCCTCTCTGTACCCAGCCGAGCGATCCGCCCTGATCCTTGCTGCCGGGGTCGTCGGAATATTTCTTTGCGAGGTCGGCGAAGTTTCCGCCCGCCTTGACTTTCGCGAGCACGTCTTCCGCTTTGGCCTCGGCAGCCTTGACAGCGGCCGGATCGGTTTTGCCGTCCGGTCCAGGAGTTGGTGTCTTAATCAGGATGTGACGAACATTCACCTGCTCGGGAACGCGGAACTGATCTTCGTGCTCGCGATAGTATTTTTGAAGATCGGCGTTGCTGACCTGCACCTGGCTCGCCAGCTGCGAGTTGTCAACCACGATATAACGGACCTGACGCTTCTCGGGGATCGAGTTGTTGTATTGCTGCTTGTGCCCTTCGTAGTAAGACTTCAACTCGGCATCGGTCGGCTTAATGTCTTTCATCACATCGTCAAGCGACAACACGGCGTAGTCGAACTTGACCTTGGTGTTCTGGCGTTTGTATTCCTCAGCGATGTCCTGGGCCGACACATTCACCGGACCTTCCACCGCCGATTCGAGCTTCTTCAGCAGCAGATCGTCTTTCAGCGCTTCCTGAAACTGAGTAATGCTCATCTGAAAGTTCGAGTTGATGAAGTTGGCGTATCCTTCATCGCCGATGTACTGCCCGTTCGGATAGAGGATCTGTCCGTACTGACCTTTTTGCAGAGTGTCACGCAATTCCTGGTCGGTGACCTTGAAACCCATGCGCTCGGCTTCCGCGATCAGCGCCTTCTGCGTGATCAGCTGGTTGGCAGCCATCTGCTTCAGGATGGGCAAATAAAAGGAAGGCACCGACTGGCCACGGGACTGCTGGCGTCCAATGCGCTGTGCGGCAGTATTGACGTCGGCGATGGTGACTTCCTGCGAGCCGATCTTGGCCAGGACGTTTTTGTCCATCGAGGTGAAGCCCAGCGCATCGCCGAGCATTCCACCGGGAACGAGGGTGACCACCATCGCGGCGCAGATAAAGAGCAGCAAACCACCAAAAACAATCTTCTTGGTTTTGCCAGGGGTTTGAAGGAACCGGATCATCTTCTAGAAACTCCAAAAGTTATGGGGGCGAATCTTTGATTATAAACCAGAGAAGTGGCGAAGAGCGTTTGCCGAGGCGGGTTAGCCGAGGTCGGGAGTTTCTACATCCGTCGGCTGCTGGTTGGAGACGTACTTCTTGTGCTTCTCGGAACTCTGCGCGTTGCGCTTGCTCGCGATCATCTCCGCAACGATGGCGACGGCGATCTCTTCCGGAGTGACCGCGCCGATCTCGAGCCCGATGGGCGCCATCACTTTCTCGAAAAGGTGCGCCGGCAGACCTTCTTTTTCCAGCTCTTTGTAGATGGAAATCACTTTGCGTTTGGAGCCGATCATTCCGATATAGCGAGCGTCGGTCTGCACGGCCCAGCGCAGGATGCGCATGTCGTCGCGGTGTCCGCGGGTGACGATCACCAGGTATGAAGTCTCGTTTGGGGTGACCTTCGCCAGCGCCTGATCGAAATCGACGGCGATAATTTCGCGGGCATCGGGAAAGCGCTCGCGATTTGCATAATTCTCGCGGTCATCGATAACGACGACATCGAAGCCGGCAGTCTTTGCAATCTTGCAGACGTTGGAGGCGACGTGCCCGGCTCCGAAGAGGTAGAGAACCGGGATCGGCAGAACCGGCTCGACGTAAACTTCGAGCGTTCCGCCGCAGACCAGGCCAGTATCGAACCTCGGATCCTGATTGAGATTGAAGGTCAGGCTGCGAGGCTTTTCCTGCTCCATCACTTCGCGGGCGGCCTGCCAGACCTCGGCTTCGACACATCCGCCACCGATCGTGCCCACGATGGACCCATCGTCGCGCACCAGCATCTTCGCCGTATTAAACGACGGGATCGAGCCACGCACGTTGATGATCGTCGCCAGCGCGCCCCGGCGTCCCTGGCGGCGAAGGGCAACGATCTCCTCGTAGAGGTCCATGGTGAGATTATGTTCGATGCACGAACGACAGTCAAAACCAGGAAATGGCGGTGAGACTTAAGCTTCGGGCACCACGATGGTTGGGCACCTTGATCGAGTCGATGGACCAGTTGGCGTCGAAGTGCATCCCTAATGATTGGTGTACGATTTCTGGATTCGATGAGCACTGCGATGCAGTCCGTTTCTGACTTGCTGGCTGAGATCATTGCTGGACAAGCGATCTCGCGCGACGAAGCGGCTCGCCTCATGCAGTGCAAGGGCGATGAACTGTCGCACTTGCTCACCGCCTCCCAGCAACTGCGCGCGCGGCATTTTGGCGGCGTCATCAGTTATTCGCGCAAGGTCTTTCTGCCGCTTACCAACCTCTGTCGCGACTACTGCGGATACTGTATCTTCCGCCGCGACCCTTGCCAGCCTGGCGCACACACCATGTCGCCCGAGGAAGTTCTTCGAGTCGCAAAAGAAGGCGAAAAACTCGGTTGCACTGAGGCGCTCTTTAGCCTGGGGGACAAGCCGGAAGCCATCTTCCCCGAGATGCAGCAGACGCTTCGCCGGCTTGGATACAAATCGACACTGCACTATCTGGAAGCGATGTGCGAACTGGTGTTGCGCGAAACCAGGCTCGTACCGCATGCCAACCCCGGTTTGATGAGCGCTGAATGGCTCCGCCGGTTGCGCGAAGTATCCCCCAGCCTGGGTCTGATGCTCGAATCAACCAACGCTTCACTCGCCGCTCACGCAGACCGCACTCCTGATAAAGTGCCCGCGAAACGGCTGGCGGTAATTGAAGAAGCAGGCAAGCTTGGCATTCCGTTTACGACGGGAATCCTGATCGGTATCGGCGAATCGATTGCGGATCGTGTGGATTCGCTGTTCCCGATTCGCAAACTGCAAGATCGCTACGGTCATATTCAGGAAGTGATCATCCAGAACTTTCGAGTTAAGCCCTCGATTCCGATGAGTGGCTGGCCGGAACCATCGCAAGAGGACATGCTGCGCACGACAGCGGTCACGCGCCTGATCCTGCCCGACCTGAACATTCAAGCTCCACCCAATCTTTCGGCCCCGAACTATCCGCGGCTGCTTGATGCGGGGATCAACGACTGGGGCGGAATTTCGCCACTAACGCCTGATTTCATCAACCCCGAAGCGCCCTGGCCGCACCTGCTCGACCTGGAGCGACAAACCGCCACGCGGGGCTTTACGCTGAGACAGCGGTTGCCGGTGTATCCGCAATTTCTGGCGACGGCTGTGAAGCATTCGTCGAAATCCGCGGCCCGTCTTCGTGAACTTGCCGGTCACGACGGCTTCGTCGATGCGCCAACTCCCGCAACGACTTTGCCGCAACCGGCAGCGACGGTTCATAATCCATAGTTTCATTGGACCGAACCTATGATCACCGCACTTACAGGAGGCACAGGCGGCGCCAAGTTTGTTTGGGGACTGGCGCAGGTTGTCCCGCCGGAACAGCTCACCGTTATCGTGAACACCGGCGACGACCTCAACTGGTGGGGACTGCATGTCTCGCCCGATCTCGACAGCGTTCTTTACGCGCTTGCCGGCAAGCTGAGCCGCGACCGTGGTTGGGGCTACGACGACGACAGCTTTCGTTGCCTGGACCGAATGCGCTCGCTCGGGGCCGACGCGTGGTTCCAACTCGGCGACCTCGATCTCGCCACGCACCTTCGCCGGTCGCAGTTACTCGCGTCAGGTAAAACCTTAACGGAAGCGACCACTGAGCTTTGCCGCGCTATGGACGTAAAGGTACGGCTGATGCCGATGTCCGACGATCCCGTACGAACAATAGTCAGCACGCAAAACGGCGAATTGAGCTTTCAGGAATACTTCGTTCGCGAGCGCTGGAAGCCCAAGGTCGTCGACGTGAAGTTCGCGGGCGCCGAAAGAGCCGCGAGCGCGCCGGGAGTATTACAGTCGATCATTCATTCCGAACTGGTGATGATTGCGCCGAGTAATCCGATTACCTCCATCGGGCCGATTCTTGCCATTCCCGGAGTTCGCGACGCGCTTCGTTGCAGCACCGCGCAGGTGATTGCCATCAGCCCGATCGTTGGTGGCGCAGCCGTGAGCGGTCCAGCGGGTGAGATGTTAAAGATGCATGGATTCGCTGTTTCCGCGGCTGGGGTCGCGGCCTGCTATCGCGATTTCATCGATGTGCTGATCACCGACACGCAGGACGATAACGCCAGCGTGCGTCGCGAGATCGAAGAAACGGGCGTGCAGCCGTCATTCGCCAATACGATGATGAATTCGGACGAAGATAAGATCGCTCTGGCGAAATTTGCGCTCGCCGCCGTCGCTCCCGAGGCCGCCCGATGATTCTGGTTCCCATCAAGGACCTGCGTGGCGCCAAGCAACGCCTGTCGCCGATCCTGCGTTCGGAAGAACGCACACAACTGGCGCGCGCCATGGCCGAGGACGTTTTCGACGCGCTTGTACCGTTTGCGTTCGACCCAGGCGTGGCGGTGGTGAGTGGCGATTCGTGGGCGTCGCAACAGGCGAAATCTCGCAAGTTCACGATCATCTTCGATGATGCGCAGCAAGGCGAAACCGCGGCCATCGAACTGGCAACGTCGTTCTGTTTGAACAATGACGCTGATTACTCCGTGGTCTTTCCCGCCGACATTCCGCTGATCACGTCCGAAGAAGTACGAGCAGTGCTCGACGCCGTTCCTCCGCAGGGTTGCGTCGTGGTTCCGGCGGGCGACGGACGCGGTACCAATGGCATTCTTCGTCGCCCGGCCGATCTCATTCCTCTGCGCTTCGGCAACGACAGCCTGCTGCCGCATTTAGCTGCCGCTCGCGCAACTGGTCATGAACTGATCGTGCTCAATCATCTGCCCGGCGTCGCCATCGATGTCGATCGTCCGGAGGATCTCGCAACCCTGCTCGCTCAGCCTATTCGCTCCCGTGCCCAGCGCCTGTTGCTGGAATGGCAAATTCCCGATCGTCTGAAACAGGCTGCCTATGCCTGAGATTCGCGCGATTCCCATCGAAGGCATTGGCGAAGTCCGACCTGGCGATTCCATCTCCGCGGTGATCCTCGCGGCACTGCAAGGCAGGCGCCGAGTTCTATCGCAAGGCGACATTCTCGTCATCACCCACAAGATTGTCTCGAAAGCCGAGGGGCAGATCGTTCCCCTCGCTTCGGTCAAGCCGTCTCGTAAGGCCGAAGCCTGGGCGAAGCAGTACAAACTCGACGCGCGGCTGACGCAGATCGCGTGGGACGAAGGTAACATCGTGCGCCAGCATCATGGCGTCACCATCACCGAGACGCCGCATGGATTCGTCTGCGCTAACAGCGGCGTGGACGCATCGAATGTCGACGGCGGCAACAGTGTCGTGCTGCTTCCGCGCGCTCCCGATCAATCGGCGCAGAGCATTTTTCGCGAGCTGAAAAACAAGCTCGGACTTGCCGTGCCCATCATCATCACCGACAGCTTTGGCCGTGCCTGGCGCGAAGGTCTGACCGAGGTCGCGATCGGCGTCGCGGGTATGCGGGCGTTCCGCGATTCACGAGGCTCACGCGATCCTTACGGTTATAAACTTAAAGTTACGCTGGAAGCGATTGCCGACGAACTGGCCGGAATGGCCGGACTCGCCTGCGGCAAGCTGACGCGCATTCCAGCGTGTATCATTCGAGGTTACCCGTTTCAGCCCGGACGCGGCCGCGCTCGCGATCTCATCCGTGCTGCCGAGCGTGACATGTTTCGTTGAGGACGCCATGCAAGTCTTGCCACAACCGTGGAATGCCGAAGCTGTTTGGAATGCTCTTGCTCCTGAAATTGATAATGACGTTCGCCGGTCACTTGAAAACGTTCTATCGACGGAAGATGGCCTTGCGCTGTCGCGCGAAGAGTGCCTCCGTCTTGCCAACACGACCGGCAACGATCTCATCGCCATGGCTGCCGCTGCCGATCTGCTGCGCCAGAAGATCGTCGGCGACAAGGTGACCTACGTCGTCAATCGCAACATCAATTTCACCAACGTTTGTTTTGTCGGCTGCAAGTTTTGCGCGTTCTTCCGCGGGCCGAATCATCCGGAAGCCAACTTCTATTCGCCGGAGCAAGTCGCGCAGAAAGCCGTGGAAGCACGCCGACTCGGAGCCACCGAAGTCTGCATCCAGGGCGGACTTCCGCACGGTCTCCCGAAGTTTTATTACCGCGACCTGCTGCGAGCGATCAAAGCCGCCGTGCCTGACATGCACATCCACGCGTTCTCGCCCATGGAGGTTACCTACGGCGTCCAGCTTACAGGCATGTCGATCCACGACTACCTCGCCATGCTTCGCGACAACGGACTCGACACGCTGCCCGGTACCGCCGCCGAAATTCTGCACGACGACGTGCGACATCTGATTTCGAAGTACAAGCTGAACGCCGTGGCCTGGGAAGAGATCATCCGCACCGCGCACTCGCTCGGCATTCGCAGCACCAGCACGTTGATGTACGGTCACATCGAAACCCCGGAGCATTGGGTCGATCAGCTGCTGATGTTCCGCCGCATTCAGTCCGATACCGGCGGCTTCACCGAATTCGTGCCGCTCGGCTTTGTGCACAACAACACGCGCCTCTATCTCGAAGGCTTGTCGCGTCCCGGACCGACGCCGGAAGAACACATTCGCATTCATGCGCTTGGGCGCATCATGCTCGCCCGCAGCATCAACAACCTGCAGGTTTCGTGGGTAAAGCTGTCGCGCGAAATGACGCAACAGTGCCTGCAATCGGGGGCAAACGATTTCGGCGGAACGCTGATGGAAGAAAATATCTCTCGACTGGCAGGGTCGACCTCGGGACAATATGTGAGCCCCGACGAATTCGACGAGCGCATCCGAGAGCTGGGACGCACGCCCGCGCAACGCAACACCACTTATACGAAAATCACGCCGCGTCTTTCGGAGGTGGCATAGCGATGCCGCCCCGCAAGATTGCGATCGTCGGAGGCACCGGTGCAGAGGGTTACGGACTCGCCTTGCGCTGGGCGCGGGCGGGCGAACACGTCGTCATCGGCTCTCGTGACGAACAACGTGCGTTGGCGTCTACAGAGAAGTTGCAAAAAGAAATTGGCGGCAATTCGCAGATCGGCGGTGCCGAAAACCTTCAGGCCGTCACCGGAGCCGACGTGGTGGTACTTACCGTTCCATTCCAGGCGCACGCTACGACTATCCGACATATAAAGCCGGCGTTAAAGCCCGGAGCCGTGCTGATCGATGCCTCGGTTCCGCTGGCAACGGCGGTCGGTGGAAAAGCCACGCAAACCATCGGCGTATGGGACGGTTCGGCAGCGCAACAGGCTTCGGCGGCCTTGAAATCCGCTGTGTCGGTGGTGGCGGCGTTCCAGAACATTTCCGCCGACCTGCTCAACGACGACCGGCCCATCGAGAGCGACGTCATCATCTGCACCGACGATCCCAAGGCCCGCGAACTGGTCACCGATCTGGTGCACCAGATTCCGGGCCTGCGCGCGCTCGACGGTGGGGCGCTCGAAAACGCCCACATCGTCGAACAGATAACGGCCCTGTTAATCACTCTGAACATCCGCCACAAATCGCACAGCGCGGGAATCCGCATCACCGGACTGGACGAGCCGTCGCGCCGACCGCCGGCTTAGTGTCCGACGAACTCCCAGATTCTCGCCAGGTGATGGTCGTCGTGCTCGGCGACGAAGTACAGGTGATCGACCAACCGCATGGGCTGTTTCAGCCGCGGATGCAACTTCGCATTCGAAAGCGCTTTAGGATCGAGATGCGTTACGCGATCCACCAGCCGGCCGCGTGCCTCGCGAAATTCGTCGAGGATCAGCCGCAAGGGACGCGCATTGTGATTGGCTTCATCGGTCTTGCGATTGGTGAGATCCGCGACGGTCAAGGTGTCTCCGTCGATCAGGAAGTCGCCAACACGTGCCAGCCAGAGTGCTTCGAGATCGTACAGATGACCGGCATGTTCCTGCGCCGACCACTTGCCTTCCGGCTTACGTGTCAGCGTCTCAGGCGAGACTCCGCGAAGCATCTCTTCCAGTCGCGCGGGTGTTCCGCGCAACCGTACACAAAGATTCGGATACTGCTCAGCCGGAAAGGTGAACTCAAACTTCCTCTCAAACCATGCGGGAACCTGGGTCATAGGGAACTTATGATTTCGCTAAACACAGGCGCGCGTCAATTTTTTGTTCGCTAAGGATGCACATCAACCTGCTGGATTAAGCTGCTCGACGGATGGAGGCGCTACATCTCGATCCCCACCGCCTCGGCAATCGCAGGCAGCCCACCTTCAACCAACTGATCGTTCACCACGACCGACGGCGCAGAGTACGCGCCATGTCTTTCCCCCAGCTCTTCCAGGTGCTGCGGATTGGCCAGGCTACGCTCTTCGAAGTCCACATGATGCATCGAGAGAAACTCTTTCACCGTGCGGCACGCTGAGCAGTCGGTCGAGGTGTAGACAATCACTGTCACTTTATCGTTAGCTCCCGTTCTTTTCCCAGTAGTTTTTTCTTGCGCTCGGCGCCCCAGCGATAGCCGCCGAGATCGCCGTTCGTCCGCACCACTCGATGGCAAGGAATCACCAGCGCCACCGGATTCGATGCGCAGGCGTTGGCGACAGCTCGCACCGCGCGCGGTTGGCCGATTGCCTTCGCCACCTGTTGGTAGCTGCGCATCTCACCCAAACCAATCCGCTGCAACTCTTGCCATACCTTCCACTGGAACGCGGTGTGTTGAATGTCGAGCGGAATCTCCCGTGCGATTCCCTTGCCTTCCGCGGCGCCAACGATCTCCCGCGCGTAAGTCGCCAACTCGCGGTCATCGCGACTGATCTCTGCTTTCGCAAACTCGCTGCGCAACGATGACTCCAGCGCTTTATCAGAATCGCCAATCCGTACCGCGCAAACGCCCTTGTCCGTCGCGGCGATCAACACTCTTCCCAGCGACGAGTCGGCCACCGTGTAGCGAATGCGTTGACCCGGAGCTCCCGAACGATACGTCGATGGTGTCATGCCCATCGCCGCGGTCGAGCGCTCGTACAACCGGCTGGGTGAGTTGAATCCCGCTTCGTACATCGCGGTGGTCACGTCATCGCCCTTTTGCAGCCGTGACTTGAAGCGCAAAAACCGCTTCAGTTCGGCATATTGCCGCGGCGAAATTCCCAACGCGCCCTTGAAACTACGCTGCAAGTGAAACGGGCTCACTCCCGCCACTTCCGCCAGCCGATCGAGTGTCGGACCTTCTTCCACGATCTCATCGATGAACCGGCACACACGCGTGATCACCTGCGGCAGCTCGCGATGCCCGTTCAGCTCCGTCGGACGGCAGCGCTTGCACGAGCGGAATCCCGCGCGCTCGGCCAGTTGCGGCTGTTCAAAAAACTCCACCATCTCGCGCCGCGGGCGCCGCGACGGGCACGACGGCCGGCAATAGACGCCCGTCGACTTCACCGCGTACACGAACATGCCGTCGTAACGGCGATCGCGTCCCAACACCGCCTGCCACGCCTGCGCATCGTTCGCTTTCCGCGTCGGTTGTTCTGATCGCATCGCCACCAGTGTCGGCCCCACCTGTTCTACCAGCATGACAATTCTCCTCTCAATGCTGGATTCTAGGCAGACGGGCTGAGGCGCAATATCCGAAGCTTGCGGGCAAAGTTTTTCATTGGTGAGATCGCGAAATGAGCCGATGGCGAGATTCCAACTACCCCTCAATCACCTTCCTGATCTGCTCGAATGCCCAATCGATCTCTTCCCGCGTAATCACCAGCGGAGGCGCAATCCGAATCACCCGCTCGTGCGTTTCCTTACACAGCACGCCTTCAGCTTTCAGCGCCTCGCAGTACGGACGCGCCGGCTCGTTCATCTCCACGCCAATCCAAAGTCCGCGACCACGCACCTCTTTCAGCCGCGGGCTGCGGATCGTCTTCAGCTTCTCCAGGAAGTACGCGCCGTTCTCCGCCGAGCGTTCGACCATTTTCTCTTCGATGAGAACCTTCAACGCCGTCCGTGCCACCGCGCATCCCAACGGATTTCCTCCGAAAGTACTGCCGTGGTCGCCCGGCCGCAGCACGCCAAGAACATTCTTCGAAGCCAGCACCGCCGACACGGGATAGAACCCTCCCGAGAGCGCCTTGCCGATGATCAGCACATCAGGCGTCACGCCCTCGTGCATATACGCAAACAGCTTGCCCGTACGCCCGAGGCCCGACTGGATTTCGTCGGCCATCAGCAGCACGTTCTGGCGATCGCAAATATCGGACGCTTCTTTCAGGAACCCCGGCGGCGGAATCATGATGCCCGCTTCGCCCTGGATCGGCTCAAGCAGGAACGCGCACGTATTCAGCGTGATCGCCTGTCTCAGCGCTCGCGCATCGCCAAACGGAATGACTTTGAAGCCCGGCGTGAACGGCCCGAATCCGGCGCGATACTGCCATTCGGTCGAGAAGCTGATCGTTGTCACCGTGCGGCCATGAAAGTTATTCGCGCACACGATGATCTCCGCCATGTCCTGCGGAATGCCCTTCGTCGTGTATCCCCACTTGCGCGCGACCTTAACCGCCGTTTCGACCGCTTCAACGCCGGAGTTCATCGGAAGCGCCATGTCGAAGCCGGTCAACTCGTGCAGTTCCTGGCAAAGCAGCGGAAGTTGTGTGTTGTGGAACGCGCGTGACGTGAGCGTCACCTTGCGGGCTTGGTCGATAAGCGTTTGCAGGATCTTCGGATGGCAGTGCCCCTGGTTCACCGCCGAGTACGACGCGAGACAGTCCAGGTACTTTTTCCCCTCAATGTCATATACCCACACCCCTTCGGCGCGATCAATTACGACATCGAGGGGATGGTAGGTGCGGGCTCCGTACTTGCTTTCAAGTTCAATGTACTGTTCCGAGTTAAGGGGTGCGCCGGTCATGATTCACAGCGTAGGCATAAGTCGCTTTTCTGGCAATTGCAATCTCTAGTCCGTCAACCGTCGTCTGAACTGGTTCCAGGAAATCAGAGAAATCACGGAGACAACTGCCGCTGGCATTGATGTAAGCTGCTCGATATGCCAGAAACTGCGGTCAAGATGCAACGCGTGCCAGAGGTGAAGACGCCGCCAATCCTTTTCGAAAAGACCCAGAAAATCATCGCCGCCATAGAGGCTCGTCTGGGAGAACCGCTGGTAACCTATTGGAATTCCCCTAACGGTTCCATATGCGGTAACGATGTGGTGGGCCTGTACGGAATCCTACGCAGCCTGCGAAAAACAAAACGACTCTCTCTGTTCATTAAGTCTGACGGCGGATCCGGTCAAGTTTCGCTTCGCATGGTCAATTTGCTTCGGCAATTTGCGAACGGATTTACTGCGCTTGTCCCGCTGGAGTGCGAATCTGCGGCAACCATGCTGGCGCTCGGTGCTGACAGAATTCTCATGGGACCCATGGCGCACCTCTCTGCCGTAGATACTTCACTCACCCACGACTTATCTCCGATTGACCGCGACAATGATCGAGTCAGTGTGAGTCAAGATGAACTGGATCGGGTGGTCAGGTTATGGCAGCGTCAAGCTGGCAACAAGCGTTCCAATCCCTACGAATCCTTATTCTCCCACGTTCACCCGCTTGTCATCGGCGCCGTCGACCGCGCGAGCGCACTGTCCACACGCCTATGCGTGGAGATCCTCTCGTACCACCTAAGAGACATCAAGAAAGCAAGAAAAATTAGTAATACTCTAAACTCCGCGTTTCCTTCGCACAGCTATCCGATTACGCTGCGAGAAGCCCGAAGAATCGGGCTTAACGTACAACCGCTCGCGGATGAGATTAATGCTCTGCTACTGGAATTGAACGAGATTTACTCGGAAATGGGACAAAACGCCTCTACCGACTTTGACGAACGAAACTCACACGACAACAGCATCCTCAACATCATTGAAGGTAAAGGGTTGCAGATCATTTTCCAGAACGACAAAGACTGGCACTATCGAAGTGAGGAGCGTCGATGGGTAACGTTGAATAACAAGAGCTGCTGGCGCAAGGTTGAGTTTGTCGAGGGCAAGGTTGCGGTCTCGACCTTTCACGTACGATAGCGACCTACGCCCAATACGTTCTGTCCAGCGTCCGGTACTGGATCGCCTCCGCGATATGCTTTGCCTCGATATGCGCTGCACCCTCCAGATCGGCTACGGTTCGTGCGACTTTCAAGATTCGGTCATGAGCGCGGGCGCTCAGTCCCTGCTGGATCATCGCCCTCTCAAGCATCCGCTCGCAGTCGGTCGAGAGATCGCAGTAGGTGCGGATTTGCCGCGACGTCATCTGCGAGTTACTGAAGATTCGCTCGCCCGCCGCGGCGAACCGGTTCAACTGCACCTCGCGTGCCCGCAGCACGCGATCGCGAATTTCTTTCGATCCCTCCGGGCTCGCCCCGCCGCGCAGTTCCTTATAGTTCACCGCCGGAACGTCGATATGGATGTCGATGCGATCGAGCAGCGGCCCCGAGATTTTCGATACATAGCGCTGGATCATCGGCGGCGTGCACTGGCACTCGCGCGACTTGTCATTGTGGTAGCCGCAAGGACACGGATTCATCGCCGCTGCCAGCATGAATCGCGCCGGGAATGTCAGCGACATCGACGCCCTCGCAATGCAAACTGTGCCGTCTTCCAGCGGCTGCCGCATCACTTCGAGTACATTCCGCGGAAACTCGGGCAGTTCGTCTAGGAACAGCACTCCGTGATGCGCCAGCGAAACTTCGCCCGGCCGCGGTATGGCCCCGCCGCCAATCAGGCCGGCGTCGGAAATCGTGTGATGCGGCGCGCGATACGGCCTCGTTCCCACCAGCCCCGCTCCCGGATCGAGCACTCCAGCCACGCTATGGATTTTTGTCGTCTCCAGCGCCTCTTCGAACGTCAGCGGCGGAAGGATGGTCGGAATACGTTTCGCCAGCATCGTCTTGCCCGAACCCGGCGGCCCGATCATCAGGATGTTGTGTCCCCCCGCGCAAGCCACTTCCAGCGCCCGTTTTGCGGTCATCTGGCCACGGACGTCTTTGAAGTCCACCGCGAAATGCTGAACCTTCTCCAATATCTGCTGCGGGTCGAGTTTCACGGGCGTCACGCCGTTGCCGGTGTTGAAAAGGTTGATGACCTGCATCATCGACTTCACTGGCAGCACGTTGATCCCGCTGACCACCGCGGCTTCGTTCGCGTTTGCCTCAGGCACGATCAGGTTCTTCACCTTGTTGGCGCGCGCCGCCACGGCGATCGGCAGCGTTCCGCGCACCGGTCGCACCGTTCCATCCAGCGAGAGTTCGCCCACCAGCACGTATTCGGAGACGTCCGGCTTGGTCAGGCCACCGTAAGCGCCGATGATCCCCAAGGCCATCGGCAGATCGAAACCCGAGCCTTCCTTTTTCAGATCCGCCGGCGCCAGGTTGATCGTGATCTTCGTAGGAGGGATGTCGTAGCCGCAGTTCTTCAGGGCGGATTTCACCCTTTGGCGGCTTTCTTTCACCGCCGCGTCGGGCAATCCGACGGTAAAGAACTGCTCTTCTCGTTGTGTGATCCCTGTTATGTCGACTTCCACCTCGATCAGGTTGGCGTCGATCCCATACACCGCTGCGCTGACTGTCTTGTAAAGCATCTCTGGAAGCCGATTTTGACGGCATCGCAGTGTAAACAATTCAGTTCACCCGCCGATGTGCCTCACACCACAGCCTCCTGTGATAATCCTCCTGCCCTGTGAGCGACACGAAAGTTCATGCTGAGGGCCATCTTTCGGCCATGTGGTCAACTGGGTTCTCTCAGGTTTACTTCCGGTTGATTCTCCAGTCCCAGCGGCTTACCATTCCGGTGCTTCGGTAAGCGTTCTCTGGAACCTTCGTTTTCATGGACTCAGAGCCACGTCAACGCAACGACGATGCCAGCCGCCTCTCTCACCTCGACCGTGAGGAAAGCCGTCTTTGGCGTATTGCGCTCCTGTTTCTTGCCCTTCTGGGAATCGGCGTAGCCGCCGCCGTCTGGGACAATCTCCAGCATATCTCGACGCATCTCTCGTTGCTGATAATCCCTCTCTGCGTTGCCTTGATCGTGATCGTGTTCGCGGTCTTTTCCGCCCGCAAGCGTCACGAGATCGCCCTGCTGCGGGCCGAATTACGCGGCATGGAGAAGGCTTCGAGCGCACCGCCATCAGAAACGCAGCTCGAGCACATGCTCGACGTCATTCGCCGCTCGCAAAAGGGATTCCGCGAACTCGTCGACAGCTTCGACGACGTGGTGATTGCTCTTTCTCTCGACGGCACCATCCAGGCCGCGAACCGTGCTTTCGCCGACATCCTCGGCGCCGACTTCCCCGACTTCGTCTTTCACCGCGCCGGAGAATTCATCCTCCGCCCTACGGCCGCCGAAGCCGAGCGTCTTCTGCCGCGGCTGCTCGATCGTCGTCACTGGTCCGGAATTATCGAAGTCCAGCTCAAAAACGAGCCCAAGCCGCGTTTTTTCGACTGCTCCGCCCAGGTCATCCGCAAAGACGGTCATAACACTGGCGTTAGCATCTGGGGACGCGAAGTCACACAGCAGCGCGAACGCGAATCGCGCTTTACCGATCTCTTTGAAAGCCTGCACGAAGGCGTGTACTTCAGCACTCCCGACGGCCATTGGCTCGATGCCAACCAGTCGCTGGTGCAGATGCTCGGGTTCAGCACCAAGGCCGAACTGCAGGCGATCAACGTCGAACAGCTCTACGCCAACCCTGCCGACCGCATCCAGTGGCTTGCAGATCTCGACCGCTACGCCGTGGTTCTCGATCGAGAAATTCGCATGCGCCGCAAAGATGGCAGCGAGATCACCTGCCTCGACTCCGCCCGCGCCATCTATGACGCCGATGGCCGCGTGCTTCGTTACCAGGGAACGCTGATCGACATTACGCAGAAACGCGAAATGGAGCTTCAGCTTCAGGAACAGCAGGAGTTCAGCAAGCGCCTGATCGAGTGCTTCCCCGACGCGATCCTGGTGCTCGACAAGCAGTTTCGGCATACGTTCGCCAGTCCGCGCATTCGCGAGATCACGGGCTACGAACCCGAAGACATCGTCGGCGCCGACTCCGGACCCGCCGACACCGAGCCCGCCCGTCTCTATCACGAGATCCTCGCCGGCAAGGAAAAGGTCGGCACCTCCGAGTACCTGTCGCAACATCGCGGCGGAGCCTGGCAGACACTGCGCTGCACGGCCAGCGCGCTCGTCGGACACAACCGTGAAATCGTCGGCGTCGTCGCTTCGATCCGTGACATCACCATCTCCAAGCAGCTCGAACAGCAACTCGTCCAGGCCGAACGCCTCGCCGCCATGGGCCAGATGATCGACGGCTTCGCGCACGAGCTCAACAATCCGCTCACGGCGATCATGGGAGCCATCGACCTGCTCGACAGCTCAGAGAACGAGAAAGAAAAGAAACACCTCAAGCTGCTGAAGGAACAGTCCCGCCGCGCCGTCGAAGTCGTACAGAACCTGCTGTTCTTCTCGCGTCCGCCCACACGCGGACAGATTCGCCTCAACCTCAACGAGCTCATTCAGCGCACTTTGCTGCTGCATCAATACTCGCTGCGCCTCAACAGCATCACCATCGACTTCCTGCCCGAACCCTCGCTGCCGCTCTTCGAAGGCGATGCCAACCAGCTGATGCAGGTCTTTCTCAACCTGATGATCAACGCCGAACAGGCCATCCGGAGCGTGCGCGAGCGCGGCAGCATCCGCGTGCGCATGGGACGCACCGATTCGAGTCTCTGGATTTCATTTCAAGATGACGGACCCGGCGTTCCCGAAGAGATGCTCAGCAATATCTTCGACCCGTTCTATTCCACCAAGCGTCCCGGCGGAGGCACCGGCATGGGACTCAGCGTGGCGATGGGCATCGTGCGAAGCTATGGCGGACGAATCGACTTTCAACCCGCTCCCGGCGGAGGCGCCGTCTTCACCGTCACCTTGCCGCTCAAGGCCCCTGCGACCGAAGAAATGTCAGCCGCCGCGAAAGCCAACTAGAAATCCCTCTCTACTTGATCCTGAGCTGGTGCGTCGGGAAATTCCAATCTCTCTGTTCAGTCGTTCTCACCCTTCGTGAGGTCCACTGTCACCTGTTCACCGCCCACTAATCCCTGTCTTTCGACGGCTCGATGCTCACCGGAATGCACGGCTGATCGTCACTGGGATTCACCAGCCCGCACCGGCTGCACACCCACACGCCATCCGACTCTCGCAGCATCGCTTGATGATGTGTCATTTCCATCTGTCATTGGATGCAATGTGCCGTGGTTGCTGACTTCGCGAACTCTGCTCCTTGGCGGACTCTGCCTGAACCATCCCCGCGCGTCTCCCCTCAAGCACCTTCCACTGTCCACTCACTTCCAACAACAGTTCCGTTTCGGGAAAAATTTGTCAAGCACGAGAATCGCCAAATTCTCACCTAACCTCTTCGTTACAAAGGAGATAAAAAAAACACAGTTTGGCCCTACTTCCTCCCGCCAACGCTATAATCAGAATTGAGGAGTGGAAACAGAACTTTACCCAGAGCGGAGTCGAATAGGTGGAGCCAGCCGGCCCGCCTTTTCTTTTGCTTTCAAGGGCAATCGGAAGCTGTAACTTCTTTGTTTTCAATTACAGCTTATAACTCTTTTGTTACGAAGATGATAGCCCATGGGGTGGGGGGAGCCCATCCCGGTGTAACTCCTTTATTTGCAATTACAGTTCGTAACATCTTTGTTACGAAGATTGTAGGCGGCGGGGGAGGGGGGTCCCCCTCGCCTGACCGAATCAATAAGCGACAAACTGGCCGGTATCCGTCGGTTGCCCGTTCGATACTCCTTCGATCCCCGTAAAAACATTGCGCCCGTAGAAGAATGGCAGTCCGAAGTCGAAGAGCGGCGAGGGAACGTCGAACACTCCGCCGAATTCACTTACCGCGCCCGAACCCGGCAGGGTCTCGGCGTTGCCGATGTTGAACTTGACCACGCTGCTGGTTCCGTTCAAGCCCTGGTTAGTGGCCTGAAGGTTCAGCGTCGTCGACGGACAATACAAACTCGGGTTCGTCGGGCACGTCGGAATACCGTTGGTTGCCGTGTCGAGGAAGAAGATGCCGTTCGATCCGGCGTCGATGAAACTTCCCGGATAAGCCGTCTGCGCCGGGCCAAACAAGGTCGTCATCAGCCCGTTCGAATCGAGTGTCAACATGGTCGCATTGCCCAGGCCGTTGTTCGTTTGCGTGCCGATGCCAAAGACCACAGAGCCGTTCACGGTACCGCCGTCCGTTGACACTGTCGGCAGCTCGATGATTGAGCCGTTGTTGTCGGTGGCGAACATCGCGACCGGGTTCTGCAGCTGTTGCGCTATTGACACTGCTACAGGATTGCAAACGCCACCCGGACAGGTGTAGTACAGCCCCGGATTGCCGCTCGGGCCGAAGAACGTGAGCGTGCATGCCAGACCGCAGTCCTGGCGGAAGTTGCCGATACCCAGGATCGCGTACGCGCCGAGGCCGACGATATTGTTGTCGCTCCCGGCGCTGCCGTTGGTGCACGATCCGGGCGCGCCGGTAAACGAATTGGAGTCGTCGACAATCTGGATCGGCACCGAACTCGCAGTCTCCGACGTTCCAGGGAAAGTGACGTCGGCGAGTTGAACCGGCCCCCACGTGAAGCCGTCGACGAACTGGTTGCACTCGGCGATGGTATTGCCCGAGCTATCGGTTTCGTTCGGCAGGCTGACCGACAAGTTCGACTTGAGAATGCGAATGCCGCTCGATCCCGTGTCGACGGCGACAAAGTTCACGGTCTGGCAGGTGCTTGTGCCGGGAGCACAAAGGCTCATCGACATGAAGCCGGTGTTCAGTGCGCCGCCTGCAGATTGCAGTTCCGGCGGTCCGCTGTTCACGGTCAGCGCGGCGACGTTGCTGCCGGATGTCGTGATTGTGTTGCCGCCTGGAGTCGAGGTCGAGCTGCTTCCACCGCATCCCGCCAGTTGCGCGAGCAGAAACATAGAGATGATCGGCAAGCTGAGCTTGAAACAAAGATCGGTTTTCACTTAGCGAATCTCCTCGGCGCGCACCGATGAAGGCACCATGTTCGGGATGTAAGCGCGTCCGGAAAAAGCACGCTGATGTCCGCCCATTTGCACCACCAGGTCAGGCTGCTGGATGGAAATTGGATGTCGTCCAGGATGTTGCGCCTTGTACTGCTCGACCGCCTGTGTAACGCGCGCGTAATACGGACCGAGGAGCTGCTGAAGGTCAGGACGTGCCTGGCCTTCCCACGTGATGCCGAAGACTTTGCCGCCCGCGATGTACTCGCGCACGGTCGCGCCCTGCACCTGCATTTCGTGAACGGTGTAATTAGCGCTCTGCGTTACGCGCACGCTCGACTTCAGCTGTTGCGCGTCGGTTTGTACCGAACTGGGGTCTCCGCCAAGGCTGGCATGAGCGGGGAGAGAACTGAAGAAGACAACTGCGACTGCGAAGAGCGCAATCGACCGGGATTGCGAGCGGCTGATCATCAACATCTCCTTGCCACCATAGCCATTAACGGAAATGACGCAGCAAAGTCGCGGAAAGCAGCATTGCTGATTCGAGAATTCTTCGAATGCGTAAAGAAGACGCGAGGACTAAGGTGAGAAAGAGAATTGACGAAATCGACGTGCAACAAAAAAGGCGAATTGTGCATCTGCCTTTTGCTTACGCTTGGGAGTTAGTTGTCACTGGAAACGGAATTGGAATCTTGAAACTGGGTTTAACGTTCGATTGCCATTGCGACTGCGTTGCCGCCTCCGAGGCAGAGAGCTGCGACGCCTTTGTGAACGTCGCGCCGAATCATTTCGTAGAGCAGAGTTACCAGCACGCGAGCGCCGCTGGCGCCGATCGGGTGACCCAACGCTACCGCGCCTCCGTTGACGTTGACTTTGTTGAGATCGAGCCCGAGTTCGCGAGTCACGCCGAGCGCCTGGACCGAGAATGCTTCGTTCAGCTCATAAAGATCGACATCTTCGTTCTTCCAGCCGCTCTTGCGCCAGATCTGGCGGACGGCATCGACTGGAGCCATCATCACCCACTTCGGTTCCACGCCGCTGGTCGCCTGCGCCACGATCTTCGCCATTGGCTCGGCACCAAGTTCCTGCGCCTTGCGATAGCTGGTGACGACGACTGCAGCCGCGCCATCGTTCACGCCCGGAGCGTTTCCCGCCGTCACGGTTCCATCTTTCTTGAACGCTGGTTTCAACGCGCGCAACGATTCAATGGACGCATCTTCGCGCGGCGACTCGTCTTTCTCGATCACCGCAACTCCCTTCTTCGTTTGAAACTCGACGGGAACGATCTGAGCCTTGAAACGACATTCCTTCATCGCCGCGACTGCTTTGCGATGCGAGTTCAGCGCGTATTCATCCTGCTCTTCGCGCGTGATGTTGTACTTTTCGGCGACGTTCTCGCCGGTGATTCCCATGTGATAGTTGTTGTAGATGTCCCACAAGCCGTCGTTGACCATCGAGTCCACGATCTGCGAATTGCCCAATCGATAACCTTTGCGCGCCTGCGGCAGCAGGTAAGGCGCATTGGTCATCGACTCCATTCCGCCCGCGACCACAACTTCGGAATTTCCGGTCTGGATCGCCTGGGCGCCAAGCGCGACTGCTTTCAGTCCCGATCCGCAGACTTTATTGATCGTCATCGCACCGACTTGCGGCGGAAGTCCGCCGAAGATCGCTGCCTGTCGCGCGGGATTCTGTCCCAGTCCGGCCGAGACCACATTTCCCATGATGCATTCGTTGACCTGGTTCAGGTCCGTGATCCCGGCACGCTTCACCGCTTCGCGCACGGCGATCGCGCCGAGTTGAACCGCGCTGAGATCCGAGAATGCGCCCTGGAATTTGGCGATCGGCGTGCGGCAGCCTGAGATTATGACGACGTCATCAGGTTTGTAGGTCATCTTCGTGACTCCTGTTTTGTATGAAGATACGGCTGAGGTGAGACAGGCAAGAATGCCTGTCCTACATTATAAGATGCTGCAGAAGGAGCAACGATGGAGACTTCTCTTCCCGCGCCGGCAGTCCCGGAACAATCGCCGACATACATTGCGCCCTGGTGGCACACGGCGCTGCTCGTGCTGTTTCTGCTCGGGTTTTCGGCGCTCGGATCGGCCGGGCATCCGGGATTGAATCACTCGATGCGACTCAAACTGTACTCGAGCACGATTGTTTTGGAGTGGTTGATGGTGTTCTTCATCGTTTGGGGAATCCATCTCGGAAAGCAGACAAGACTCAAAAACCTGATCGGCGGACGGTGGGAGACGCCGGAAGATTTTCTGCTCGACGTGGCGATCGCCATCGGATTCTGGATTGTTGCGGGTCTTGTCTTGTTCGCTGTTGGTTACGCGGTTGGTCTCGGCGGGACGGCGAACGTCAACGAACTCGAGAAGCGCATCGGTTCGATGCTGCCGGTTGGAAGAGCGGAAATCATCGCTTGGCTCGCCTTGTGCTTCACTGCCGGATTCTGCGAAGAAGTGATCTTTCGCGGATACTTTCAAAAACAATTTGGGGTGCTGCTTAAGTCTGCGTGGGGAGGAATCATCGCGCAAGGCCTGATTTTTGGCGGTTCGCACGCATACGAAGGCTGGCAGAAGATGGTGCAGATTGGCGTCTTCGGAATTCTGTTTGGAGTACTTGCGTATTGGCGGAAGAGTTTGCGTCCGGGCATGATGACTCACTTCGCGCAAGACAGCGTTGCCGGACTTTTCGCTCGATGGGCACTCGATCACGCGGGCAAAGTTCTTCCCAAGTGATGGGCGAAACGAAAACTTTCGTTCGCGACATGTTCGTCGAGGTATGAACCTCTTGATGACATCGCACTTTTCACTTGACTTCGTTTTTGAATGACTCTATACATTCAAACAATTGCGATGAAGTCGATCGCGAAATACGAAAGGGAGAATAGAACAATGGCAACCAAGAAAAAGGCAGCGAAGAAAGCCGCGAAGAAGTCCAGCAAGAAAAAGTAAGTACGGACTTCCGACAAAGACGGGGGACGCGATAGCGTCCCCCAAAGTTTTTTCTGACGAAAATTGCGGCGCTCAATTTCCGGCTTTCGCGGGCGTCGCGCACGCGATGGTGTAAAGCGGTTCTTCCTGCACCGGACACAAGTCGCGATACCCGCACCAAGTGCAATGAAATCCCGTTTTGGGCCTGAATTTTCCTGCACAAATCGATTGCGCGACGTTCATGATCTTGGCGCGCGTGGCTTCCAGATCGTCTAACGAGCGCGTTGTCTCCGCGGCGTCATTGGTCTCGAGGTTGTAGAACGCGATGCGCTCAGGGAGTTCGCCGAATTCCTGCTGTGCGGCAAGCGCGTAAATCGAAAGTTGCAGACTCTCGCCGGCTTCTTCTTCGTCTCTCGGTTTTCCGGTCTTGTAATCGACGATGGCGATGCCACCGCCAGCGGTTCGTTGCGCGAGATCGATGCGGCCCGCGACCTTCACACCTCCAATGACAATGCTGAAGACGCGTTCGGTGGCGAGGACCTGCGGCACATCGCGGTTACGAAGGTAATAGAACTCAGCCAGCTGTTTTTCGCCCTGGTCGAGATAGAGCTGTTTCTGGTGCGGATCGTCGAAGAACGAAATCTCCAACTGCGTCCGAAAAACTTGCAGGAACTCTGCTTTTGTCAGCGGACGTCCGGCAAGCAGCGCATCGTTGAAGGCCTTGATTGCCGTGTGAACCGCGTTGCCGAACTGCATCGCGGGAACCGGTTCACCTGGAATGTTCCAGTCGGTCTCGATCTTGAAGCGCAGCGGACAGGTGTCGTAGGTCTGAATGCGAGAGGCGCTGAGCGAGATCTTCGTCATGTCGCGCGCCGGATCGAGCAGCATCCATTCGCCTACTGGCGAAAATGCCTGCAGATCGGCAGCGGAGGCCTGGATGTCCAGACGCGGCTCGACGATGCGTGGACAATAGTCAGCAGCGATCGAGGAATCGCAGGTCAGGTCCCTGATGAATCCCGAAGGTGTCGCTTCGAGGAAGCGCGGAGGTTTCGCCAGCTTCTTGCTGCGGCTGCGCTTGGCGTAGAGCGAGAGCGTGTCACGCGCGCGCGTCATCGCCACGTAAAAGAGCCGGCGTTCTTCCTGATTATTCAGCTCTTTTGCGTCTTCGGCGACGGCGGTCAGCGGATCGCGCAAGGCCATCGGGAATTCGAAGAGGTCTTCGCGGTAGCTGTTGGGGAAGCTCGGATTGGCGGAACGAAGAACGAAGACATGCGGGAACTCCAGTCCTTTGGCGCTGTGCGCGGTCATGAACTGGACAGCATCGACCGTGTCTTCGGGTTCCGGCAAAAAGATCTTGCCATCGATTTCAGTGTAGTAATCGAGATATTCGAGAAACTCACGCACGCTGCCATCTGCGGTCGTGGCTTTTTGGGACCATTGTGAAAGGAAAGTTTCGAGACCCGTAACGGCGTCGTTTTTCGCGAGTCTAAAGTGATCGAGCCCGATCTTCAGAACGGCGGTTGCCTGGTTGCCCGCCGAAGCGGCGAGCGCGCGAATCATTTCGAGACGGTCGAGGATAGCCGCACCGCCCTTGAGTTTTTCGAGCACAGCGGCGAGCTTGGCGTTTTTTCCAGCCGAGGAGAGCGCGGAACGCAGTTCGTCGGCAACGATCCCAAACTGCGGAAGCGCAGCGATGCGAAATAGCGCGGCACTGTCGCCTGCGTTTGCCGTCGCGCGGAGGACAGCTAAAACGTCGCGGACTTCGGGAGTTTCAAGGACATTTACACCGCGAACGAGGATAGGAATGTTTCTGCGGCTAAGCTCACGCGCCAGCAATTCGCGATGGCTGTGCTGACGGTAGAGAATCGCGGTGTGCTTCCACGAACAGGGCTCGTGTCCTTCGCGAGTGTCGTGTCCGGGACAGGTAGCGTGGAATCCTTCGATGACGCGCGCGATCTCGGCGGCTTCGGTCTCGTTGCCGAACTCCAGCGGTACATAGGCGAGTTCGACTGCCGTTCCCTTCGTGCCTGCCGCTTCACGAGCCGAGAACAGCGGCCAGCGGGTGAGCTGTCCGCCCTGCATCAGCGGCGGATTCTTGTCGATGACCTGGAACGCGCAACGCAGGATTGGTCCGAGCGAGCGGCGGTTGTGGTCGAGAGTGACGTGCTGGACGCGATCGAACTGTTTGTCGAAGTGATCGAAGGCTCCGGCGGTCGCGCCACGAAAACGGTAGATGGCCTGATCGGGATCGCCGACGGCAAAGACGTTCTGATCGGCGCCGGCAAGCAGCTTGGCGAGGCGGATTTGCGCGACGTTGGAATCCTGGAATTCGTCGATGAGGATGAAACGCGCTTTCGTCTGTTCTTCGGCGAGAATCGGTGCGTTTGACGACAACAATCGAACCGCGCGGCTGATCTGGTTTCCGAAGGTGCCAAGCTGCTTCGCAGCGAGCAACTCGGTGACCCGCGAGAAGGCGCGTGAGATTTCTTCGCAGCGTGCGATCACTTCTTCCGGCTTAAGCAGTTCGGCGTCTTTAGCCTTGAGGACGCGCGGCAGCGGATGTTTGGAGTCTTTCAACTCGTCGACGTATTCGCGGTAGCGGTCGGCGGTGACCAGTTCGTCGTCGCAGCGGTCGAAGAAGGCGATCAGCGCGCGAAGGAACTGTCCGGGCTTGGCTGCCTTGATGTAGTACTTCAGGCCGAGCGCCTTCAGTTCGCGGCGGAGCAGGACGTAGAGATCTTCCGTGGCGAGCGGAGTGAAATCGAGCTTGGCGCGCTTGAGAAGCCCAAAGCAATAGGCGTGGAAGGTTTTCGCCTGAAGTTGCCGGGCGATCTTGGGTCCGAGCTTTCCTTCGACGCGTAGAGCGAGTTCACGCGCGGCATTCTCGGTGAAGGTGACGGCGAGAATTTCTTCAGGCTGAGCGTGTCCCTTCTTGATGAGATGGACGACGCGCTCGACCAGCACGGTGGTTTTACCGGTGCCGGCGCCGGCGACGACCAGCATCGGCCCGCGGACGTGCTCGATGGCTTTTTTCTGTTGCGGATCGGGTGCGAAACCCAAACTGTCCCCCAGAGTTAACGTTTCGCATTATCTTCGCTGGGGCTGTGCAGAGACAAGGAGGAAAGAACCTTAAATCGGTGGCCAGTGACCAGTGGCTAGTGCTTGCTGGAACGATGAACTGTCACGTTGAACATGGTGCGAGACGCGACGCTAGATTCCTTTTCGGCGATCGCGAACTGCGGATTCAGCCGGCGAGCTTGTATTTTTGTCGTGCCTCGGCGAGGGAGATCATGCGGAGGCGGGGTGGAACGGCTTCGCCTTCGATGAGTTCCCAGAGGCGTTGATCGAAGGGATCGCGATAGACACTCTGGCGCGCATCGCTGTCGGCGGCGAGGAATTCGAGCTCGGCTGTGATGAGTGCACGAATGCGACGGCAGACGTCGTCTTCAAAGCGGCGGTTGTCGACGAACTGCCACTCGCCGACCAGCTCGGTCTCGTCGGGACCAAGGCTCAGCATGGGGAGATGTTACCGCAAGGTCGTGGCGGAGACGACGGCGAGCGCGGCGACGGCAGCGGTTTCGGCGCGGAGGATGGTGGGGCCAAGGGAGGCGGTGATCCAGCCGTTGTCGGTGAAGAGTTGGATTTCTTCGTCGGTCCATCCACCTTCGGGTCCGACGGCGAGGATGATGGAATGGGCGGTGGAGTTTTCGAGGATGGAGCGAAGTGAGCGGTCGGATTCGGACTCAAAGAGCAGGATCTTGAGGGTCAATTCCGTCTGAACGGCGTCTTTGAGCTTGCGTGGATGGTCGATGATGGGCGGATGGGTTCGGCGGGATTGCTGTGAGGCTTCGTGCGCAATACGCCGCCAGCGTTCAACGCGCTTGTCGGCAGCCTTGGCGAGATGAGCATCGGTGCGGCGAGCGATTACCGGTATGATGCGCGCGATCCCGAGCTCGGTGGCTTTCTCGATGGCCCATTCGAAGCGATCGAACTTGAAGACGGCTAACACGAGCGTTATGGGAGTGACGGGGGAGGATTCGAGTTCGTCGCCCAGCGAGAATTCAACGCGATCTTCCGAGACCGAGGTTATTGTGCCCAGGCGGACACTTCCTCCTGCGGCAATCTCGTATTCCTGACCGACATGCGCGCGGAGGACGCGCGCAAGGTGAGTGGCGCTCTGTCCGGTGAGAACGGCGATGTTGCCGTGGAGTTCGTCGGCAAGGAAGCGGCGTCGGGTCACGAGATCAGTGTACGGTGGACAAGAAATCAGTGGTTAGTAGTTAGAGGTTAGTAGAGGGATTCCTCGCGGCCCGAAGGCGATCGGAATAATAAAGGCGCGACCGAAGTCGCGCCACGTTTCTTATCTCAAATGGCCAATCTAATCTTCAATATCAGCCGAAGAACTCCTTCACTTTGCTCATCAATGTCGGATCTTTTTCGGGCTTGTTATCGACCGCGGTGGTTTGTCCCAGTTCGGCGAGCAGTTCGCGCTGGCGCTTGGTGAGCTTGGTCGGGACCTGAACTTTGACTTCCACCATCAGGTCGCCCTTGCCGTGTCCATTGAGCACAGGGATGCCCTTGCCGCGGACCTTGAACGCCGTGCCGGGCTGCGTGCCTTCGGGCACTTTGAGTTTGTGCGTACCTTCGAGGGTGGGGATTTCGATTTCATCGCCGAGCGCGGCCTGGGAGATCGATATCGGAATCGCGCAGTGCAGATGATGGCCGTCACGGTGAAAGAAGGCGTGTTCCTTCACGTGCAGGACGATGTAGAGATCGCCTGAGGGGCCACCGAAGTATCCGGGCTCGCCCTGTCCGGCGTAGCGCATGCGCATGCCGTCTTCGACACCGGCGGGAACCTTAACTTCGAGTTTGCGCTCTCGGATGACGCGTCCTTCGCCGCGGCACTTGGAGCAGGGATCGGAAATGACCTGGCCCGCGCCTCCGCAACTGCCGCAGGTGCGCGCGATGGAGAAGAAGCCCTGCTGGAAGCGCTGCTGCCCGCGGCCGCCGCACGCTTTGCAGGTTTGGGCAGATTTGCCCGGTGCAATGCCGGAGCCGGAACAGTTTTCGCAGCTTTCGTGTTTCTCGACCTCGATGCTGGTGGTGACTCCGAATACAGCTTCCTCGAACTCCAGCGTGATGTCTTCGCGGAGGTCGGCGCCGCGTTGCGCGCGGCTGCGACGGCGTCCGGTACCAAAGAGATCGCCGATACCGAACATCTCTCCAAAAATGTCGGAGAAGTCGGTGAAGATGGCGGAATTGAAATCGACGCCCCCGCCTCCCCCGCCGCCGCTTACGCCCGCGTGGCCGAACTGGTCGTAACGCGCGCGTTGTTGCGCATCGGCGAGAACGCTGTAGGCCTCCGAGCATTCCTTAAACTTCTCCTCGGCTTCGGGATCGTCAGGGTTGCGGTCGGGGTGATACTGCATCGCCAACTTGCGATAGGCGCTCTTGATTTCCTGGTCGCTCGCGGTGCGCGAGACGCTCAGCACTTCGTAATAGTCGCGTTTTACTTTGGTAGCCAAATCAGTTATCTGTAGTCAGTTATCAGTAATCAGTTTAGAAGCAGATCCCTCGCACCTAATGGTGCTCGTGATGACAAAACACAAAGTACCTAACGTGCTCCTGAAACAAAGGCAGTCGTGACGACAAAGATCCAGTCGCAAGGCTGAGATCTTGCCTTCACGAAACGCCTCACTTCTTCGAGACCGTTACCATCGCCGGACGCAGCAGGCGATCTTTGATGCGATAACCGCGCTGCAACTCGTTCACAACATGATTCTCGTCAACCTCGGACGACTCGACCATCTGGATGGCCTGATGAAGATTCGGGTCGAAAGGCTGACCTTTTGCTTCAATCGGCTCCACTCCAAGCCTGGCCAGAGCATCGTGAAACTGCTTGTCGATCAGTTCCACGCCCTTGCGAAAATGCTCGCCCTCAGGCTCCGTCTGTAAGGCGCGATCGAGGCTGTCGAGAATCGGCAACAACTCCCTGATGGCATTGGTGAGCGCATAGTCGCGAAAATCCGCATTCTCTTTTGCCTGGCGCTTGCGGAAGTTGTCGAACTCGGCCTGCAGGCGCGCGAGACGGTCAAAGAGCGTATCGCGTTCCGATTTCAGTTTGCTCAATTCGTCGGTTGCGGGAGCCTGGGGCTGGGATTCCGGCGAGGTTGTCTCATCACGGTCGTCCGACGCTGGAAGCTCGTGCTCCAAATCGAGCGTTCTATCTGATTTTCCGTTCGTTCCTGCCATAACTCAATTCTATTGTTGCTGGGAAAATTTATCGAATAGCTGTGAGATGTAAGAAACCGCTGTAATGGCGTGCTGGTAGTCGATCCGCATAGGACCGATGACCGCGAGCGATCCCACGACTTCCCCGCCCTGTTTAGCCGGGGCGCCGATCAGCACAAAATCGCGCAGTTGTGGCTCGAATTCTTCCAGGCCGAATACCACGCGAACCGTTTCCTGGTTGGCGTCAAGATAGGCCGACAGCAACTCGGCCATCTTCTGCTTCTCCTCGAGGGTGCGGAAGATGTCACGCAGGCGCTGCTGGTCGGCGTTGCCGATCAGGTTCGAAGCGCCTTCAAGATAGACATCCTGGGCCGCGCGATCGTCAGAAAGCGCTCCCTGGCGGTAAAGCTGCGCGAGCGATTGCATGATGCGGTCATACTCGCTGCGCTCCTGCTCGATGCGGCGCTGCAACTCGGTGCGAAGCGAGTCGAGGGTCCAGCCGCGGAAGTTGTCGTTCAAGTAGCGTGCGGATATCTCAAGGTCGGACGACGAGAGTTCGTGATCGAGCCGTAACAACTTGTCGCGGACTACGCCGGATTTCGTAATCACCACGGCCAGGACCTTGTTCTGATCAAGCCGCGTGAAATGAATATGCTCGAGAACGTCCTTCGGGCCACCCGCAACGGCGACGCCGACCTTCTGTGAGATCAGCGACAGCACGTGCGATGTGCGCTCCATGAATTGTTGCAGGTCGCCGGCGCCACGCAGCGATTTGTCAATGACACCCTGGTCGACATCAGAAATGTTGCGCGAACGATTGGCAATCTGAGTGACGTAATAGCGATAAGCTTCGGCGGTCGGCACGCGTCCAGCCGAGGTGTGGGGCTGCTCAAGGTAGCCAGCCTCGGTGAGATCGGACATCACGTTGCGGATACTGGCGGGGCTAAGTCCTTCACTATTTGCGCGAGACAGATTTCGGCTGCCGATCGGTTCCCCAGTAATAATGTAGGCCTCGACGATCGCGTTCAGGACCTCACGCTCTCGAGGACCGAAATTGTGGTTGGCAGCCATCGACATCTCTTCAACCTAAGTTCATTAGATGCAAAAACTTAGGAACAGATTCGTTTGCGGGAACTCAGCTTTCGATTCTAGGTAGGAATGAAGGGGAAGTCAAGGTGGCACTCAGGGTGCGAGAGTGCTAAAAACAAAGTGAAAAGTGCGATTTTACGAAGTCTGAGTAGCACTAAGTGGACGGATTTGAGACTTCTCGGCGTTCCCTCAGTCTTAGCTCGGCTAAGCGTCTTACTGAATCGAGATCACGTTCTCGCTGGTCGCCTGCAGCTCCTTCACCCGGTCGATCACCTTGCGGGTAAAAGCGTAGAGCGACTTGGCGTGTGGAGAGTCTTCTCCGGCCAGTGACACCGGATTGCCTTGATCCCCACCCTTGCGGATTTCGGGATCAAGTTCGATGGAGCCGAGGAACGGAACGCCGAACTGCTCGGCCGTGCGCAGTCCACCACCCTTCGAGAAGATGTCGATCTCATGATGGCAATGCGGGCAGGTGAACGCACTCATGTTTTCGGCGATGCCGATCAGGTCAACCTTCACCTGGCGGAACATCTCAATGGCCTTGCGGCCGTCCTGCAACGAAACGTCGCTGGGTGTGGTGACGACGACGGCGCCGGTGAGCGGCACGGTCTGGATGAGCGAGATGGCCACGTCGCCGGTGCCGGGAGGCAGATCGACGATGAGGTAGTCGAGTGTTCCCCACTGCACGCGCTGGATGAATTCGCGAATCATCTGGTGGAGCATGGGTCCACGCCAAACGAGAGGCTTGTCACCGGGATTGAGGAATCCGACCGAGATGACTTTGACTCCGTAGCGCGTCGGGGGTTCGATCATGTTGTTGCCGACGATCTGGGGTGTGGCGCTGGAGCCGAGCATCAGCGGGACGTTCGGACCGTACACATCGGCGTCGAGCAATCCGACCTTGTAGCCAAGCTTTGCGAGCCCGAGCGCGAGGTTCACCGACAACGTGGTCTTGCCGACTCCGCCCTTGCCGCTACCCACTGCCACGACTGCATCTACTCCCGGAATCGGCTGTGGCCCTTGCGGCTGCGAATGCATGTGTCCCACGGATGGCTCCTTGGATGATCTCGAATCCCTGATTATATCGTGTGCGACATGCTGAAAACCCGCCGTGAACGGAATAGGCAACATCGCATCGTTTTCGTCGTCGATTACAATGCATTCACTCAGGATGGCAACCGTCGAAGTTTCCCAGCAACCCATCAACACTCCACGACAAGTTCTCTTCGCCAGCCTGGTGGGAACAACGGTCGAGTTCTTCGATTTCTACATCTATGCAACCGCCGCCGTGCTGGTCTTTCCGCGGCTGTTCTTTCCGGCATCGGATCCGGCCACGTCGACCCTGGCATCGCTTGCAACCTTCGGCATCGCGTTCTTTGCGCGCCCGATCGGTTCGGCGCTCTTCGGACACTTCGGCGACCGCATCGGCCGCAAGAAGACGCTGGTGCTGGCGCTTTCGACAATGGGACTTTCGACGTTCGCGATTGGGGCGCTGCCTTCGTACCAGTCGATCGGGATCGCCGCGCCGGTGCTGCTGGCGCTCTGCCGTTTCGGACAAGGCATAGGGTTGGGCGGCGAATGGGGAGGCGCGGTTTTGCTTGCGGTGGAAAATGCTCCGCCGCACCGCCGCGCACTCTATGGCATGTTTCCGCAACTCGGCGCGCCGATTGGCTTCCTGTGCTCGGGCGGAACGTTCTTGCTGCTGTCGCGCGGGCTTACCGATGAACAATTTTTCCGCTTTGGCTGGCGCCTGCCGTTTCTCGCCAGCGCCGTGCTTGTGTTGCTGGGACTTTATGTCCGGCTGTCGATCACCGAGACGCCAGTCTTCCGCGCCGCCATGGCTCGCGCCGAAGCAGTCGGCGTCCCGATGTGGAGCGTGCTGCGAGACTATACCCGGACCCTGGTGGCGGCCATCCTCGTCTGCCTCTCAACGTTCGTACTCTTCTACCTGATGACGGTGTTCGCACTTTCGTGGGCGACCACAGCGCTGCACTACGACCGCGCGCAGTTTCTGCTGATCCAGTTGTTCGGTGTGTTGTTCTTCGCCACGACCATTCCGATCTCAGCACTGCTCGCCGAGCGCGGGAGACGGCCAGTGATGATGTGGGTGACGATTGCCATTGCCGCCTTCGGAATTACGTTGGCGCCGCTGTTCACGGCGGGCACCGCAGGAGCCATCGTCATGATGACGCTCGGCCTGGCGTTGATGGGCTTGACCTACGGGCCGCTGGGCACGATCGTGTCGGAGCTATTTCCGACCACCGTACGTTACACGGGCAGCTCGGTCGCGTTCAGCATGGCGGGGATTCTCGGAGCATCGCTGGCGCCATACATCGCGACCTGGCTGGCGAAGACCTACGGTCTGCAGTATGTTGGCTACTACCTGAGCGCGTCGGCGGCGTTAACTTTTGTGGGATTGCTGCTGATTCGCGAAACCCGCCACGAAGACCTGGAAGCGCCGATCATCTGAAAAACTGGTTTCTCCCTGGAATCAGGAGCCATACGGATGGGACATCAGTCGCGTGATTTCCCCGCTTGCGACTATGATCGAAGCTCGAAAGTTCGGATTCATCCTTGCCGAAAACTGACAAGTCGACCATCGCCACCATGCTGGCCGGCATGTGCACATTCCTCAACGTGTACAGCACACAACCGCTGCTGCCGTTGCTGCGACAGGTGTTTCATGCGTCGGAGCTGGCAGTCAGCCTTACAGTGAGCGCGACCATCTTTGCGACGGCGCTGAGCGCACCTTTGATTGGGATCATCGCGGAGCGTCGCGGACGAAAAAAGGTGATCGTCCCGTCGCTGTTCCTGCTGAGTGTTCCCACGGCACTGGCGGCGACGTCCACGAGCTTACCGGCGCTCATTTTCTGGCGGTTTGCGCAAGGACTGTTCGTGCCGGGCGTGATCGCCGTGATCCTCGCTTACGTGAACGAGGAATGGGCCGGTCGCGGTGTGGGACGGGCGATGTCGGCGTACGTAACGGGAACAGTATTCGGAGGATTCCTTGGACGATTCATTTCCGGCATGGTCGCTGCGCACTGGCACTGGCGCGCTACGTTCTTGGTGCTGGCAGCGCTCAACCTGGCCGGAGCGCTGCTGGTTCGATCGTGGCTCCCGTTAGCGAAGAACTTCAAGCGTGCCGAACATTTCGGAGAGGTGCTTGGACACGCCAGGGAGCACCTTCGCAATCCTCGATTGCTGGCCAATTTCGGCATGGGAGCGAGCGTGCTTCTCGCGCTGGTGGGATGCTTCACCTACGCGAACTTCTACCTCGCCGGCGCGCCATTCCACCTCAATTCGGCTCAATTGGGCAGCATCTTCTTTGTCTATCTGCTGGGAGTGATCATCACGCCGCAGTCGGGCCGGTTCCTCGACCATTTTGGATTTCGGCACACGACTGTTCTTTACTGCGCCATGATGATTGCGGGCCTGGCACTAACGTTAGTGAAGTCGCTGCCAATCGTGATTGTGGGACTCGCGATTTTTTCGTCTGGCGTATTTGTCGCGCAAGCGGCTGCCACGGTGCAAACCGGAGCGATCGCAGGTCGCGCGCGCTCTTCTGCCGCCGGACTCTATGTGACGTTTTATTATCTTGGCGGAACTCTGGGCGCCACCATCACCGACTGGTTCTGGAGACGGGCGGCGTGGCCGGGTTGCGTTGGACTCTTAGGCGGAGTCTCGCTGGTGAGCCTGTGGCTGGCGCGAGCGAGCAGCAGTAACGAAGAACGCACGGTTTCGCAGGAAGGCGAATTGTCTGATGATCTGGTTATCTGAATAGCTGGTTATCTGGATAATTCGGAACCCGGATCGGTCGGATATCCAGATATCTACGCTTTTCCCGCGGTATACCCACCGTCGACTGGCATCGCTGCTCCAGTCACCCAGATGGACTCGTCGCTGGCAAGATAAACGGCCATGCTGGCGATGTCGGAGGGCTGGCCGAAACGTCCCAATGGATGGAGATCGGTGCGGCGCTTCCTCGCCAGCTCCGGATCGGGAGCGTTACGAATGAAGTCGGCGACCAGTTCGGTCTCGACAATTCCGGGACAGATACAGTTGACCCGAATCTGTTCGTGAGCAAAATCGAGCGCCATCGATTTGGTCAGCGAAGTGACGGCGCCTTTCGATGCGGAATACGCGGCGCGGCTGCGGGCGCCAATCAGGCCGAGAACGGACGACAGGTTGATGATCGAACCGCCTCCCTCTTTGCGCATCAGCGGAATGATTTCGCGAGACATCAGCCAAAGGCCGCGAACGTTGATGTCAAAGGTTTCGTCCCACTCTTCGTCGGTTTGCGTCTCGGCGGTGCCGGCGTGGAGAACGGCGGCGCAGTTGACCAGGGTTTCCACGCTGCCGAAGCGTTCGACGGTCTGGCTGAGCACGCGGCGCACGTCGGCGATTTTGGTGACGTCGGCTTCGCAGACCAGCATGTCACGCTGTATTTGCGCGGCGGTCTGCTTGAGAAGTTCGCGGCGCCGTCCGACGAGCACAACCCGGCAACCCTCGCGGGCAAAAGCGAGCGCACAGGCCTGCCCAATCCCACTGCCGGCGCCAGTGATGATGGCGGTCTTACCTTTCAATCGCATGAAGAAGAAATTCTACTAGGCCGAAGAAAAAGGGCCAGCGGAAACTCGCAGTCCCGGTGGCCCCGGATAAGTTGAACTGTTCTCAGTTGTCGATTGTGAAATCTTCAATCTTCAATCTGAGAGTTGATCAGTGTCCGTATCCTCCCGCTTCGCTCACCTTCCCTTTGAACATGCGGAAGAGGAAAACGAAGTAGCCGATGGCGATTAAGATACCGAAAATCCACCAGATGAGTCCGACCTTCATTCCGTAAGAACCGGTCATCGTGTTGTCGATGGTCAAGCTGTATTGCTCGCCGGTGCTGGCGGGCAGCACGTTGGGATACAAAGCAAACGCAGCGCCACCAAGCATACCGGCCAGATACAGGCATGATGCCAGAAATGCCGGCTTTTCTTTGTTCGAGCGATGATACAGAAACATCGCCGCTAGTGACCCAAGAACCAGCGCAGGAATCGCAAACCCGATCGGCAAACGCTTGTAGTTGGTGAGCACTTCCGGCCGGATGTAAAGCGTGGCAATCAGGCTGACCAAAGTCACGACAAGCAGCACCGGCCACAATACCGAAACGATCTTGCGAGATCGCACATTGACGTCGCCCTCGGTCTTCAACGCAATATATAGCGCGCCATGCATAGTGAGCGCCACCAAAGCGACGACCCCGGCGATCACGGTGTACCAATCGAGAATGCCGGGATCGGCACCTACTCGCCAGTTCGTCCACAAAGCCTCGAAGAAGTAGCCGTCTTGCCCGAGAGGAACGCCACGAATCACGTTTCCGAGAGCGGCGCCGAAGAAGACCGCCAGCAGCGCGCTTGCGACCGAGAAGATGACGTCGAAGAAACCGCGCCATACCGAACTTTTGCTGTGGGTGCGGAATTCGATACCGATGGCGCGCAACATCAGCAGCCACAACACGATCATCAGCGGCAGATAGAATCCCTGGAAGCTGGAAGCGTAGAGCAGCGGGAACGCGAAATAGAGCACGCCTCCCGCCGCCAATAGCCAGACTTCATTGCCGTCCCAAACCGGGCCGATGGCGCGGATCACGGTTCCGCGTTCGGCGTCGGTCCTGCCGACAATCAGGTGGATGGCGCCAGCGCCAAGATCAAATCCGTCTAGTATCACGTAGGCGACGACCATCAAAGCGACAATCAGAAACCATAAGCTGGCCATATCAGTGTTTTACGGCGATTGCCGCCTCCTTCAGGTCTCGTGGAATCAGCACCGGCGCGGGAGCTGGCTCAGGACCTTCGTTGATGGTGCGGTAAATCAGAAACAGGAAGAGGATTGAGAGCACGGTGTACATGCCCATGAAGCCGAGCAGAGTGAACAGCCCGTTGCCTGCTGAGACGAGCGTGGAATATCCCTCCGACGTGCGGAGCAGTCCATAAACGAGCCAAGGCTGGCGTCCGATCTCGGCGGTCATCCATCCTGCGGTGTTGGCGATATAGGGGAACGGCGCGCTCAGCATCAGGATCCAGAGCATCCATTTCGCGTCGTACAGTTTTCCTCTCCACAGCAGGAACACGCTGAGCACCATGACGGCGATGAAGATCGTGCCCAGTCCAACCATGATGTGATAGGCGAAGTAGAGCAGCGGCACATTATCGGGCTGCTGGTCTTTCGGGAAAGCGTCGAGGCCCTTCACCTCAGCGTTCCAGCGCCGGTAGGTCAGGAAGCTGAGCATCTTCGGCACCGACAGAGGATTGTCGATCTTGCCGTTGCCGTCGTCGGGCTGCCCCATGATGTGCAATGGCGCACCTTGTTGAGTTTTGTAAAGACCTTCCATGCCGGCCAGCGTCGCGGGCTGTTTCTGCGCCACCATGCGGCCCTGCTGATCGCCAGTGGGAAAGAGTTGGAACAGGCTGAAGATGCATCCGGCGATCACACCTGTACGAATGAAAAGCTTGGCGTGCTCGACGTGTTTCTTGCTGAGCAGGTAGTAGGCGCCGATGGCGGTCATCACGAACGATCCGGTGATCACGGCGCCGCTCATGTTGTGCGCGTATTGCCAGAGCGCCCACCGATTCAGCACCAGGGACCAGAAGCTGTTGAGTTGGAACGAGCCGTTGGCGAGGCGATCGTAGCCGACCGGATTCTGCATCCAGGCATCGGTGGCGATGATGAAATAGCCGGAAAGCCATGATCCAACGAACACCATGAAGGCCGAGAACCAGTGCAGCTTCGGGCTCAGCTTCTTTTCGCCATACAGGAACAGGCCGAGAAATGCGGACTCCAGGAAAAATGCGAATGTGCCTTCCATGGCAAGCGTTTGGCCAATCACTCCTCCTGCAAAACGCGAGAAGTGCGACCAGTTGGTGCCGAACTGGAATTCCATGGGAATACCAGTCACGACACCAACGACAAAGTTAATTCCGAAGACCTTGGCCCAGAAACGCGCGGCACGATTGTAGTGATCGTCGTTGGTTCGGAGCGCCATGGTTTTGAAGAAAACGATGAGTGGCGCCAATCCCATCGTGAGTTGGGGAAACAGATAGTGGTATGTGACAGTAAACGCAAAATGCAGGCGATGTATTAGTAAGGCGTGGTCCATACGCTTCCTATTGATTCGGCGATCTGGCTGAAGTCCTCAAATTATGGGTCCAACGCCTAACATGACGATGTGACCGCCATCACAGCAAAACGCATTTTCCAGTTCAGGATGGGAAAAGCAGGCGGACTCCGCCGAAATGCGGAGATGCAAGAAGAGGTCGGGGTTCCAAGCTGTTGCCGAAACTCATGGGCGCAATCAAATAGATTTTGGACGCCCTGAGCGTGTTTGAATGACTGGGGACTGATTACTGATTACTGGTTTTTTCTCGCCATTTCGGCCATGCGGTGTTCGCGACGGCGTCCAGCATCTTCGAAGCGACGCTTCTCTTCCTCTGTCTGGGGAATCACCGCTGGCACCTGCAGGTGCCGGCCATGTCGATCAACGGCAACAAACGTCAAGTAGGCGGTGCTCACCACGCGGTGCGCGCCGGAGATGTAGTTCTCGACGAAAACCTTCACGCCTACTTCCATCGAGGTGTGAAACGCCCGGTTCACCGTCGATCGCAAAACCACCAAATCGCCGACGTGAACTGGCGTCAGGAAGTCGAGATGGTCGATCGATGCGGTGACCACGTAGCTGCGAGCGTGTCGATGCGCGGCGAGAGCGCCGGCCAAATCGATCCAGTGCATCAGGCGTCCGCCGAGCAGGGCGCCAAGCGGGTTAGCGTCGTTGGGGAGGACGATTTCTGTCATCTCCGACATGGATTCCTGCACCGGACGCGGCGTAAGTTCAGGGTTCTCGTTCATGATCGTTCGGCTATGAGATTAACGGCGGGCGAGATAAGACTGCAAGAAACATTCCGCGAGGGCTTGAATGCGAGCCTCCGGATGTAAGGCGATCCAGCGGCCAAGCATAGAGTCGTACTGCAAGCTGCCGTTCTCGCGTGGCAAGTAGTTCAGTTCCTCGACGTAGCAGATGGCGATCTGCCCATCACGATCGCGGAGGATCGAAAAACGGACCGCATCCGCCGCACGGTCCGGCGGAAGGCGCGAGCAGTTTCGCGCATATCCAAGGTTGCAGCTCCGCTTCAGTTCCTCGTCAGTGGGCTGGTCGCCGTGGTGCCCTGGCGCGCCGCATAGACCGCGATAGCCGGCACCGAGCGGAAGTCGCCCGGGATGCACAAATCCGGCATCATCGAAGCGCTCCGTCGGGATGAAGTAGGGGCAGGGCACGGGGGTATTGTAGCGGAGTGGGAGCGTGAGAACGTAAAGCGTTTGCCTGAATCTTCTACGCTGCCGCCACCTCGGCAATCCCTTCCAGTGCCTCGATCTTTGGCAGCTTTTGCTTCAGCTTCAGAACTGGCTCGAACAGGTCGCCATGTTTCTCGACTCGCGCCAGCGTTTGATGGCTTTCGAAAACCAGCAGGCCGGCACCCTTTTTTTTCAGGCATTGTTCGACTTCGTTCCAAGTGACGGGCGTTGAGGCCGTCGGACGATCCTTCGCTCGCAGCGAGTACACGCAAATCGTTGTCTTGTGCTGGTCGTTCTGGCTCCAGTCGACAAACACCTTTCCGGTCCGCAGCGATTTCTTCATATCGGAAACGACCGTTTTTGGATTCGCCCTTTCGAGGGTGCTTGCGACTTCGCGTGCGAACGGCTTGGTCTGTTCGTAGGTAACTGCGCCGTTAAGCGGAACATAGACCTGCAGCCCCTTCGATCCGCTGGTCTTGGCGAAGCTCTCGAGCCCAAGCTTGTCGAAGATCTTGCGCACCCAGAGGCCTACCTGGCAGCACTGCACCATGTCTGCCGGTGCGCCGGGATCGAGATCGAATACCAGGAACGTTGGCCTCTCGATCTTTTTCCCGAGCGAAAGCGAAGTATGTAGCTCGATGTCGGCCAGGTTTGCCGCCCATACCAGCGTCGGCAGATCGTCGGCCAGGCAGTATTGCATCCATTTGTTGTTGCCCTCGCTCCAGACCGGCGCGGTCTTCACCCATTCGGGTCGATGGACGGGGCAGTTCTTCTCATAGAAAAACTCGCCCTTCACGCCACTCGGATAGCGCTTCATGGTGAGCGGGCGTCCTTTCAGATGTGGCAGCAACACGGGAGCGATGCGGGCGTAATAGTCGATCAATTGCCCCTTGGTGAACCCCGATTCGGGGTAGAGAACCTTGTCGAGGTTCGAGAGCTTCAGTTGCCGCCCGCCAACCTCGACCACGCTGCTGTTCGTTTTCGCCATATCACCCTCAGGTACTTAGATGCCGGGTTGTCCGAAGCCCTTCCTTCCAACGAGAATGAAGTGCCAGCCGGCGTGGGCTTCACAACTTCTGGCACCTTAGCACTCATCCAAGTGCGAGTGCCGATGGAAGCCGAACCCAATTTACCGGTCAGTTCCTCGAAACCACCGGAGTTCGCTCCGGAGCAGGAACAACTATTTCACGAGGTACTCACGCTGCTCAATGAGGGCGGCGTCCCTTACGTGGTGTCGGGTGCGTTCGCCCTCCGCGAACACACCGGCATTTGCCGGGATACCAAGGACCTCGATGTCTTTCTTCCTCCCGAAGCGGTAGCCCCGGCGATGAGGCTTCTTCAGCGTAACGGCTTTGAATGCAAGGTGATCGACAATGTTTGGCTGGCCAAGGCGCACCGCGGCGATTTCTTCGTCGATCTCATCACCGGGATGAGCACCGGGACGGTCACGGTCGATCAGTCGTGGATCGATCGCGGCTCGCATTCCGAACTTTTTGGCGTACCGGTGAGGATTCTCGGACCCGAAGAGCTCATCGCGTCAAAACTATTCGTTACAAGACGTGAGCGCTTCGATGGCGCCGACATTGCTCACGTCATCTATGGGACGCATGGCAAGCTCGACTGGGAACGCTTGTATTCGCTGGTTGGCGAACATTGGCAGGTGCTCTTCTGGGCCCTGGTGCTTTATCAGTACGCCTACCCTGCGCAAACCAGCTACGTTCCCAAGCGCGTCTGGAACGATATGTTGAAGCGTTTCCGGAATGCCGTCGCGCATCCCGATCCCGAAGCCGAATTCCGCGGCAGCCTGATTGATCCGCTGATGTTCGCCATCGACGTCGAAGAATGGGGCATGGCTGATCTGCACCAACGCTATCGCGACGCGCGCGAACCCAAGTTACCGAATCCCGAAGACCTCGTTATCGAAAGTGCTTCCGACGTGAATGAATCCATCGATGCCGGCGGTGCCCCTCCGGTGATGGAAACCGGCGAGGTTCGACCGGAACTGCCGAAATCCGCATGAAAGTTTGAACGATGAGAATCGCCGCTCTCGCCGATCTGCACTTCACGCCCGCGCTTCACGAATCCATTCGCGCCAAGCTCGAAACGGTGCGCCAAGACGCGGATTTGCTCGTCCTCGCCGGCGACCTGACGAACTTCGGCAAGACCACCGAGATGGAGCCGCTGGTGAACGTCCTGGTGCGCCTGCGCCTGCCAATTGTCGCAGTGCTCGGCAATCACGACTACGAAAGCGGACAGGAATGCGAGCTGATGAAGATGATGACCGAGGAAGGCATCAAGGTCCTGGATGGCACCGCCTACGAGCGTGACGGCGTAGGTTTCGCGGGGACCAAGGGCTTCATCGGCGGCTTCGGGCGCGGCATGCTTACGGCATTCGGTGAACCGGAGATCAAGAAGATCGTCCAAGCCGCAATCGACGAAACGCTCAAGCTTGAACGCGCCATGTCACAACTGCGAACCGAGAAGCGCGTCGTAGTCGTCCACTACGCACCAGTGGTGGACACCGTGAAAGGCGAGTCGCCGGAAATCTTCCCTTACCTGGGGACATCGCGGCTGGCTGAGGTGGTCGATCGGCACGGCGCAAACCTTATCCTCCACGGCCACGCCCATCATGGTGGACGCGAAGGCAAAACCGTGGGCGGAATTCCCGTTTACAACGTGGCGCTGCACCTTTTGCAGACGATGGATCCGCCGGCTGCCTACCGCATCTTCGACGTGTAGCTTCTTACTTTTTCTTCGCCGTCAACGTGGACTTGACGACATTCTTCGCGTGAATCTTTTTCGTTCCCAGCTTCTTCAGGCACTCACCCAGTTTCTCTACGGCTTCGCCGCGTGGCAACAGATCGAGGGCTCCCGCTTCTTTGGCTCTTTTCTTCCCGGCAGCTATCGACGTGGCGCTGCTCGCAGACTCGTAGTACATCGACGTGACCAGCAACACGGGAATCCCCTTGGTTGTCTTGGCGGTCTTCAACCGGCTGCACAGCTCGAATCCATCGAAATCCGGCAGTCGAATATCGGCGACCACCACATCGGGCAGCGTGCGAGCCGCATGGGCCAGAGCCGTATCGGCATCGTTGGCTTCGAGGATGTCGTATCCCGCCAAGCGTGCCAGTCGCGCCAATACGTACCGCAGGGTCGGGTCGTCGTCCACGATCAGGGCTGCGCGTTTCTTGGCTGGCGGCAAAGTCGGCTCCCAGGCTTGATCTCTCGCGCGGACCGCTATCATACACGGATCGCACGGCTTGCAGTTGGTCCGCACAGCCCACAGCTTCGTCCCAAACTGTTAGACTATTTTGCCTTGGAGGCTTAACGCTCGATGAAGCTTCGCCAACTCCTCCTGTTTCTTCTTTTTGCTTCCACTCTATCGATCCACGGCCAGGACATCGCATCGTTCGAGAAACGAATTCAGGTGCGCAAGCTCTCGAACGGCCTGACGGTCATCCTCATGCAGCGCAAAGTAGCGCCAGTATTCTCGTTCTATACCTTTGTCGATACCGGCTCGGCCCAAGATCCGAAGGGCAAGACCGGGCTGGCGCACATGTTCGAACACATGGCGTTCAAAGGCACCGATACCATCGGCACTACGAATTACGCGGCCGAAAAGGAAGTGCTCGCCAAGATCGAAACGGTGTATGCGCAATACATCACCGAGCGTGACCGGCGTGTGAATCACGATGACCAGAAAGTCGCCGAACTCGAGAAGCAATGGAAAGACCTGATCGAGCAAGCGGACACTTATGTCGTCCGCAACCAGTTCGGCCAGATCGTGGAAGAATACGGCGGCGTTGGCATGAACGCCAGCACCGCCGAAGACGAGACGGTTTACTTCTACTCCATGCCCGCCAATCGCATGGAACTCTGGGCCTTTCTGGAATCATCGCGTTTCGCCGAACCGGTGATGCGCGAGTTCTACAAGGAACGCGACGTAGTCTACGAAGAACGTCGCATGCGAACCGAGAGCAGCCCCATCGGCCGTTTGCTGGAACAGTTCGATTCCACGGCCTTCATGGCGCATCCGTATCACAATCCTACGATCGGCTGGCCATGGGATCTGCATACTTTCTCAGCAACCGACGCGCGCAATTTCTTCGACAAGTATTACGTTCCGTCGAACATGACGGTCGCCATCGTGGGCGATCTCGATTTTGATCAGACCTGGCCGATCATCGAAAAATACTTCAGCCGGCTGCCACAGCGGCCACATCCGGACCAGGGGCTCACGACGGAACCGCCTCAGAACTCGACGCGCACAGTCGTGATCCGCGAACAGACTCAGCCGGTCTACCTCGAAGGCTACCACCGGCCTGACTACCTCGACAAAGATGACCTCGTCTTCGACGCCATCACCGATGTCATGTCGAGCGGGCGCACTTCGCGCCTGTACCGTTCGCTAGTCCGGGATAAGCGCATCGCGATCCAGGCCGCCGGCTTCAGCGGATTGCCGGGCACGAAGTATCCGCACTTGTTCGCGTTCTACGCCTTCCCGACGCCGGGCCACACACCTGCGGAAGTTCGTGATGCCATTCACGTGGAAATCGATCGCCTGAAAAAAGAAGACATCACTGACGACGAGTTGAAGATGGTGAAGACCCGCGCGCGCGCGAACCTGATTCGCAGTCTCGGCAGCAACTCCGGACTGGCGTCGGAGTTGGCCACCTACCAGGCTCGCTTCGGCGACTGGCGCGAACTCTTCCGCCAGATCGACAAAATCAACGCCGTCACGAAAGAAGATATTCGGCGCGTCGCCAATCAATATTTCGTCGAGAACAACCGCACGGAAAGCTCGATTGAAAGCACGCACATGGCCGGCGGACCGCAGCCCCAACAGCAGGAGCAGCAGCCGCAATGAAGGGAATCATGAACGAACGCTATCGCAAGAATGCCTTCCTTTGGGTATTTGTGCTGCTGACAGCCACCGTTATCGCTTCGGCACAAACAGCTCCAGCTCCTGCATCTCCGGCCCAGCAGCAGACACCCTCGCAGGAAGCGCTCAACAAGGAACTCAGCCAGATTCCGATTCCGACTCTGCCACCCTTCAATCCGCAGCAGCCGAAACGGATTAAGCTGGCGAACGGCATGATCGTCTTTCTCCAGGAAAATCATGAGCTTCCCCTCATCGGCGGCACTATGCGCATTCGCGGCGGATCGATCTCCGAGCCTGCCGATAAAACCGGCCTGACCGACATTTACGGCACTGTTTGGCGTACCGGCGGCACCAAGACTCGCACCGGAGACCAACTCGATGACTTCCTGGAAGCGCGTGCCGCGAAAGTGGAAACCGGAGCCGACGACGATTCGTCTAACATTTCCTTTAACTGCTTAAAGGGCGACTTCGATGACGTCTTTCCGGTCTTCACCGAGCTTTTGCGGGATCCAGCCTTCCGCCAGGACAAGATCGACCTCGTCAAGCGGCAGCTCTTTGGCGTGATCTCGCGTCGCAACGACGATATCGACGACATCGCCGGGCGAGAAGCCGAGAAGCTCGCCTACGGCAAAAATAATCCTTACGCCCGCGTCGAGGAGTACTCAACCGTTGCTGCCGTCACGCGCGAAGATCTCGTCAACTGGCATCAGAAATACGTCAACCCATCGAACATCATTTTCGGCGTCTATGGCGATTTTGACTCCGCCACCATGGAACAGCTCATCCGCAAAACGTTCGAGAGCTGGCCCGCGGGAACGCGCGCCGAGGAGCCGAAAATCCACTTCGATCCCGCAACGCCTGGAGTTTATTTCATTGCTAAAGAAGACGTGGACCAGAGCTCGGTCCAGATGGTGGGTCTCGGTATCGACCGCAAGAATCCCGATTACTACGCCGTGACCGTGATGAATGAAGTACTGAGCGGCGGATTTGCGTCGCGCCTGGTCAATAATCTTCGCTCGAAACTTGGTCTGGCGTATTCCGTGGGCGGCGGCGTGGGTTCAGCCTGGGACCACCCCGGGATGGACGATTTCAGCATGGCCACGAAGAGCGCTACAACGAAAGACGCTATCCAAGGCTTAAAGCGAGAGTTAAACGATCTGATTGTCCATCCACCAACCCCCGAAGAGATGAAACGCGCCAAGGACGCCATCCTTAACTCTTTCGTTTTCAACTTCGATTCCAAGCAGAAAGTGCTCGCCGAGAAGATGCGTTACGAGTTCTACGGCTATCCGCTCGACTTCCTCGAAACCTATCGCAGCCAGATCGAGAAGGTCACCGTCGATGACGTGAATCGCGTCGCCAAGAAGTACATTCATCCGGACAACTATTCGATTCTGGTGGTGGGCAATTCGAGCCAGATTGGCGATCAGCTCACAAGTCTGGGGCCGGTTACGCCCGTCGATATCACCATTCCTCCGCCACCCGGACAGCCCGCCGAACCGGGGGCTCCCGGTGCCGCTGCTCAACATCCGCCGTCGTCGAGGTAACAGCAAAGACTCCGTTCCGTACCCGGACGGAGTCTCTCACCTTCCGATTTCGACACAACTCCACTTGTGCGGGGCGCGTCTGACTCATTGACTAAATATGCCGACCAGCACAAGTACGGTGACGCAGCGTCAAGGCAAAGACGTTCTGCTGGTAGAACCCCCGTCTGTTGCGCGCGAGCGTCACGAGAAGACGTTGGCACGGAATCGATATCGCGTGTTTGCAGCCGACGATATTGACCAGGCGCGTGCGCAATGGGAACCCGATCGGTTCGGCCTGGTCATTGTTTCGCTCGATGGCTTCGCCGAACTAGCGGGTGACCTCTGTGACTTCATCAAGGACAGTGACTCAGGTCAGTTGATCGCCCTCATCTTTAATCCCGACCAGGAACTTCCTGCCACCGATTGCGCGACCCTGATCTTCACCACCGAGCCGGATGAATACTTTTTGGCACGGGTGGAAACGCTTACGTCCTCCGCATACGCCGCCTAGACCATTACAATAAAGGCCATTCTGGCTACCGAATCGATTCAGGGTTCTGAAGTGTCTCGCCCGGCTGGCGAGGCTTGGGGTGTTTCCACCCGCGCACTGTTGATCTTTGTCCTCGCGCTGACGGCGATCGCTTACCTGGCTACGCTCCAGTTCCAATTCGTGTACGACGACGAATCGCAGATCGTCGGCAATCAACTGATCGAGCAGTGGCATTACGTTCCTTTTTATTTCCACATCCAGGTTTGGGCCCATGTGAACCCGCATCAGGCGGGAAATTACTATCGCCCGATTTTCATGCTGTGGATGCGCCTTAACCAGGCGGTCTTCGGATATCGCCCATTTTGCTGGCACCTGACCACCGTGTTCATGCACGTTCTGGCAACGTTCTTCGTCTTCAAGCTTGCGCAGCGACTGAGCCGTCGCGACGATATCGCACTTATCACCTCACTCATTTTTGGCTTGCACCCTGTCCACATTGAGGCCGTGGCATGGGTCTCAGGGGTGACGGAAGCGCTATTCGCTGTTTTGTTAATCGCCTCTTTCTTGTGCTTCTTGGATTGGCGCGAAAATCGGCCGAATGCGCGCACCTATTCGCTCGTACTCTACGCGCTGGCGATTTTCTCGAAAGAAACCGCGGTCCTCATGATGCCGCTGGTCTTCGCCTACGCGTGGCTCTACCCACAAGAAGAACATCCACCGATCCTTAAGCGCTTCTGGACGTCGCTCGCTCCGGCCCTTCCCTACCTCGGTGTGACGTTCATTTATCTTTACTTCCGCAGTCTCGCGCTGCACGGCCTGTTTCACGTGGTCGATCAATTAGATCGCCGCACTAATCTCCTGACGATTCCTTCGGTCCTCTGGTTCTACCTGAAGATGTTGTTCATGCCTGTCGGCCTGAGCGCCTTCTACGACGTGCCCTACGTCACGTCGCCATCTCTCCATCAGTTCTGGCTGCCACTGCTGGGGGTATTTGTCTTCGGCGGTGCACTCTTCTGCTGGTGGTGGAAGACGCGAAATCCTCTGATCGCATTCGCTTCCGTGCTGATGATTCTTCCTCTTGTCCCCCTCATGAACTTCAGCCTGTTCCGTTTCGGCGAAATCGCGCACGACCGCTATCTCTACACTCCTTCAATCGGATTCGCCATTCTCGCCGCCTTGGCGATTGCCAACCTCGGTCGAATCACGTCCCTTTCGTATTCCATCTCACTCCCTTGGCGCAAAGGTGGAGCGGCCGAACGTGGAACCGTCCACGGCGCAAACGAAAATTGGGGAAGCCTGTTCTACGTCGCGCCGATCGCAATGGCACTCCTCGCGCTCACCGTCTATCAATCGCTCTTCTGGGCCGACGACCTTGTGCTCTATAGCCGCGGCGTTCAGATCGCGCCCAACAACAATCTCGCGATGAACAATCTTGCCAACGAACTCGAGCAACGCCACATGTACGCGCAAGCCATCTCCATGTACGCCAGGGTGCTGGAGCGAAACCCCACTTTCTACCTGGCGAATTACAACCTTGGTTACGTTTCCTATGAATCGGGTAACTACGAGCAGGGAGAGCGTTTTCTCAAACGGGCTGCGGTCCTCGATCCAACGGACGCCGAGACTTATTACTTTCTCGCCAAGTGCGAAATGCAGTTAGGAGAACTCAACGACGCCGAAACCAACCTTCACCGCGCCATCGTCGTCGATCAACGCCTTCTGGGCCCGCGCTATACCCTCGGTGTGCTGTTGAAGCAGGAAGGCAGGAACAGAGAGGCGCTCGATTATTTCCGCGCCGAGCTGGTCAAAAATCCCAGCGATGCCAACGCGCGCCATGAAGTGGAAGATCTCTCCGGCAAATAATTACTCTTAGCAAGCTGTGCGGATCTCTGACCGAATGCTGATTGCTGGATGCTGACTGCTGTTTTCTTGTATCCTCAATAATTCAACCTACTGACGAAGGAACTTCTGTGCTCGACTTCCTGGGAGACCTGAAACGTACTCATATGTGCGGCGCCTTGCGCCTAACTGATTCCGGCCAAAAAGCCACCATCATGGGATGGGTTAACAAGCGCCGCGATCTCGGCGCCATCATCTTTATTGACGTCCGCGATCGCACCGGCGTCACCCAGGTCGTCTTCGACGCCTCTTCCAGCCAGGCCGTGCATGAAAAAGCCGAAACGCTGCGCAACGAGTACGTGATCGCAGTGACCGGCCACGTCGCCAAGCGCGACGGAGCAACCATCAACCCGAACATTCCCACCGGCGAAATCGAACTCGTTGCCGAAGAGTTGAAGATTCTCAATGTCTCGGCACAGCTTCCCTTCCTGCCAAGCGATACAGTTCTGCCCAACGAAGAAATGCGCCTGAAGTACCGTTACATTGATCTTCGCCGCGACAAGATGCAGTACCAGATCCAGATGCGGCACGACGTAGCACTGGCGATTCGCCAATATCTCGCCGGCCACGGTTTTCTCGAAATCGAAACGCCGTTCATGACTCGCTCCACACCCGAAGGCGCGCGCGATTACCTCGTTCCCAGCCGCGTGCACGGCGGCCAGTTCTATGCATTGCCGCAATCGCCGCAACTCTTCAAGCAGATACTGATGATCTCGGGCTTCGATAAGTACTTCCAGATCGTGCGCTGCTTCCGCGACGAGGACTTGCGCGCTGATCGGCAGCCTGAGTTCACCCAGATCGATTTGGAGATGAGCTTCCCCACCCAGGAGCGCGTCTTCGAAATCGTCGAAGGATTTTTGAAAGCCGCGTTCAAAGTCGCCGGGGTAGATCTTCAACTGCCGTTTCCGCGCATGACCTACGACGAGGCCATCCGCCTCTACGGCTCAGACAAGCCGGACATGCGCTTCCCTGCCATGACCGACGTGCGCAAGGCCTTCACGCCCGAACAACTACAGGCGCTCGGGATCAACGAGAACGACCCGGTGCTCGCCATTCACATCCCCAACTTTGGCGTGGTGTCGGGCACTGAGCGGCGCGGTATCATCGAGTTCTGCCGCGTCGACGGCAAGCTTAAACCGTTCGATTACTACCGCCTGCAGAAGAATGAATTCGCCGGCGCGACGCAGGAAATCGACCGTCTCTGCAAAGAGAATCCTCACGGCGGCGCCATCGATGCCAATGACTTTGTCGTCATCGTTACGGGACCCAGCGTTCCCGGCGAGCACAAGTCTTCGGGCGGGATTAAGCCGGAAGTGAAACAGCACGACGTCGCTGTGTACACCGCCGCCGGGCAGCTACGCATCGACCTGGCGAAGAAGTACGCCGAACGCCACAAGCTCTTTGTCGGAGCCCGCAACCAGGTCAGCTCGTACAAGTTTCTCTGGGTGACCGACTTCCCCATGTTCGAGCGCGACGACGAGAACAACCGTTGGGCGGCCGCTCATCACCCGTTTACATCGCCTCACGAGAAAGACATGGACAAACTCGAATCCGATCCGGGCTCGGTTCGCGCCAACGCCTACGACGTCGTGCTGAACGGCACCGAGTTGGGCTCAGGATCGATCCGTATTCACCGCCAGGACATCCAGAGCAAAATCTTTCATTCCCTCGGCATGTCCGCCGAAGAAGCGCAGCAACGCTTCGGGTTCTTCCTCGAAGCGCTGACGTACGGCACGCCTCCGCACGGTGGCATCGCGCTCGGACTCGACCGCATCGTGATGATTCTCGCCGGTGGCGATTCCCTTCGCGACGTGATCCCGTTCCCGAAGACCGCGCAAGCGAAAGACCTCATGGTCGACGCGCCTACACCGGTCAGCGAATCGCAGTTGAAGGATTTGTCGATCAAAATTCGCGAGTAGCCGCACGCGACAACAAGTGACGGACGCCGGTCGCCCCGACCGGCGTTTTGTTCATCCACACTTACTGTCTACTAACCACACTTCTAAACGCGAAACCAACGTAATATTTGGTCCACCCCCCAACCCGTGATAGCCTTCCCGCGTAGCTGCGCAGACCCGCCGCCATGGCGCCGTTTCCTTTTTTCCAACGCGAGAACCTCGCCGAGCTCGCGCACCAGCTCGACCTGAAGACCTATTCGCCAACCATCGAGCTCCAGGGACTGGTCACCGGCGTCGACAACGTCCGCTACGACGTGTCGCTCAGCAACCTTCTATTAGAAGCTTCGCGACAGCACCTGGCGCGGCTGATCGCCAAGGCCGGCGCGGTCGAAGACCTGATCGCCAAGCCCAGCGACAACACCCTTCGTCCGCCGGGAACCTTCCGTCCGCTCACCCCCAAGCCGCTGCAACTCGACGCGTCGGAATTCAAACGCCGCCTGGCCGATCTTCAGGTCGCGGCGCTCAACCGTGCCAAAAGCGAAGGCAATATCTCGCTCGACCTGCTCGCCCGCGTCGCCATCGTCAAATATCTGCGCAGTGAACTCATCGAGCAGTACAACGCGACGCTCGAGCGCCTTCGCACCCGTGTGAAAAGCTACGAGGGTCCACGACAGGCAAATACTGCCGCCGGCATGTCGTTGCGCGAACGATGCGTCGGGTTCCAGCTCAACAAGAAAGCCATCATTCGCAAAGCCGGACAGGAACTCTTCCACACTCTGCGCGAAATCGAAAAAGAAACTCTCGTCCGCACCCGCCGCTCGTATTTCGGATCCGCCGAACTCCCCGGTTACGACCTCTTTGTCAACGCGCTCGTCTTCTCCGAAAGCGGACGCGACGACCATCTCAACGCCGAACACTACGTTATGCTCGGCAACTTCGAGCGCGATCCCGACCGTTACCCGCGCATGCTGCAGATCGCGCACGAGTATCTTCGCTCGCTTTCGATCGGGCATTCGCAGGACGACTACGACTCGCTGCTTGCCGCTCCCGACAACGCGCAGGAACTGGTCGCCAACGGCACTCCCGACGAAACCACCGGCCAGGGGCGCGTGCAGAAAGCACTGCTCGAATCGTGGATGCAGCTCCTCGAGCGCGAGGGCGTTCTCGATCACATTATTGCCGCATACGAGGCGGTACCGCTACTCGCCGAGTATTCGCCGACCATCAACGCGCAACAGCTGAAGAATGCGTTAGTTTCGCGGGTCGAGCGCTCGCGCGTGGAAGGGCTCATCTCCGAGCAGTCGCGGCTTTCGCCGGCGAATTTCCAGGCCGCTCTCAAACGAGTCGCATCGTACCGCACCGCCGACAAAGCCAAGCTCACCGGCCGCTTCATGCGCGATTTCATGCGCTATCACCGCGACCTGCGCCGGCTCGACGCTCTCGCCTCGGTCATGGACACCGTCTCCGTCATCACCAGCGAGAAGCTGCGCAACCTGTCGGAGATCAACCGCACTCTTTACGAATTCACACTCGCCGATGAGCAGAAGCCGGTTGAAGATCGCGTCAATCACCACATCATCCTGAAGGCCGACATCCGCGACTCGACCACGTTAACCCGGACGTTAAGCGAGCGCGGTCTGAACCCGGCCTCGTATTTCTCGCTCAACTTTTACGATCCCATCAACAAGCTTCTGCCGAAATACGAAGCGACGAAGGTTTTCATCGAGGGTGACGCCGTCATCCTCGCGCTCTTCGAAAACGAAGGCGAGGTCGGCGTTGGAGTGGCCAAAACCTGCGTGCTGGCGCGGGAAATGATCTCCATCGTTCGCGCCTATAACGAGCAGTCGGAAAAAGCCGGGCTTCCAACGCTTGAACTCGGCATCGGCATCTGCTACCAGGACACGCCGCCCATGTACCTGATGGACGGCGATCACCGCATCATGATTTCGAAGGCGCTCAACGAGAGCGACCGCCTTGCCTCGTGCAACAAGGGCGCGCGCCGCGTCTTCGACACGCCCGGGCATCTCTTCAACGTGTATAGCGTGCAAACTGTGGACGACGCCGACACCGGCGGCAACCCCGACGAATTCCTCATGCGTTACAACGTCGGCGGGGTTCACCTGAATGCCGAGGCTTTCGCCAAGCTTCAAACCGAAATCTCGCTCGAAACCCTCAGCATCGAGTTGCCGACTTTCTGGGGAAAAGAAAAAGTACAACTCCTCACCGGGCTTGTTCCCGTCGCGCCTGAAGTCTTTCATCGCGTCATCGTCCGCGAAGCCAAGACCCCCCGTATCAACGCCGCCGATTTCTCCGTCAAGCACTGGACCGATCGTCTCTACTACGAAATCTGTACCAACGACTCCATCTACGAGATGATCGAGATAAAGATGAAAGCCAAGGCTCTCCAGGAAAAAAGCGGCGTGTACATCACACCCGACCTCAAGAAGACCACCACGTTCAGCTAGCGGCCATCTTCACGTTTTTCAGCTCCTTCGCGAACTCCGCGAGGAGCAAAGCTCTACTCGCTCGATCGCATCCAAAGATTCACGCCCGCTTCATCATCTTCACAATCGGCAACTTTTCGCCATTCGCCAGCGGCAGATCCAACTTTTCGATCGCCCTGTACCCATGCTTCTCGTAAAGCGGCACACCGCTCAGCGTTGCTCCCATTTCCAACTGCGTGAATCCCGCCGCAATCGCCGCTCGCTCGCATTCCTCCAGGATCATGCTTCCGATTCCGCGCCGTCCCCAATCCGGATGCACAAAGAACGCGCGAATCTTTGCCGCTTCCGCCTTCGGATCGAGCAGCGAGTCCTCCCGCCCAGGCCGATTGTCGCTCCCATACGGCGTCTTGCGCTTGCTCCATCCGCCGCACCCCACCATCACGCGCTGGCCGTCGATGTCACACTCCACCACGAAATACGTGCCATCTTCCACCAGCCGCGTATCCACTCCCAGCCATGTTCCAAGCGCGGCTTCCAGTTGGGAAGCCGAGTACGCCCACGTCATGACATTTCGCACAGAGTCAGCAATCAACTCATGCAGCGACGGAATGTCGGCAACAGTTGCCACACGCAGTCGGAAGTTTTCATGCATGTTTGTACGACGTGAGTCGGCCTTGATCTGACGCAGGAAAATTAGCTTATCGATGGGTTGTTACGAAAGCGACCAGTTCATCCTGATGAGTAATGCGCCCGATGAAAATTCTCCGGCTTCATATGCCATACCGCGCTCACTGCTGCTGTTGCCCCTGGTCCCTTCTCGGCGCCGGACGCGCTACCACCGGGCGCGACCTGACCACGAACGTCGATCCCACATCTTCCGTGATCATGTCTGCCGCTGTCACCGTTACCGCAACCGCCAGTTCGCTCTGCGCTTCGTTCTTGTACACGCCTCGTGTTGGAGGAACATCAGCATAGTCGCGCCCCAGCGCCACGCGAATGTGCCGGTCGCCGCCAACCAGGTTGTTCGTCGGATCGAACGCCGTCCATCCCAGGTTCGGCAACAGCGCTTCCACCCACGCGTGTGATGCGCTTTCCAGCGAGCGGTCTTTCTCTTTCGGCTCGTGATACAGATACCCGCTCACGTACCGGCACGGAATCTCGAGGCTCCGCGCCAGCGCAATCATGATGTGCGAAAAATCCTGGCACACACCCTGCCGCGCCTCCAGCGCCTCGTCAATCGGCGAATCAACTTTCGTGCTGTTCGGCACATACTGGAACGAATCGTAGATTGCGTGGTTCAGCTCGACCAAAAACTCGTGTGGCGTCGCTCGCCGTTCGCACTTCAACTCCCGCGCCAAATCTTTCAATCGCTCACTCGAACACGCAAACTGGCTCGGCAGCAGCATCTCCCAATGATCTTCCGCCTCGATCCGCCGATCCAGGTCCCCCCACGTTCCCCGATCCCTTTCGCCGTCGCTCGGTTGCACCTCCACCAGCGCTTGCGTTGCGACTTTGATCTCCGTGTGACTACCCGCAATGTCGAAGTGATGCACCGTATTCCCCAGGAAATCGCGATAGTTCATCACGTTTGTCGAAGGCTCGATGTCCAGTTGGAAGCTAAGGCACCGCTGCCGGCCCTCATTGCGCGGTTTCAGGCGGACCTCCATCATGCTCTCGCGCACTGCCGGCTGGTACCGGAATCCCGTGATGTGCCGCACCGAATAGATCACGCCATTCTCCCGAACCCCTACGAAGCCATCGCCGACTCCACCGGATAGTCGAAATAAATCTGCTGGATCGCCGTATGCACCTGCGCACACTGCGCTCGAATGTTGTTCATGTAATTCGTCGCGCCGTTCACCATGATCTCGTCGATGTTGCTGTAACCCAGCGTCGCCCGCAGCCGTCCCATCACGCGGATAGCCTCATCGGCTCTGCGGTCGGTCAATCGCGCAATCGCCTGCAACGCCACATGCACCATATCGATCGAGAACAGCACCGAATGCGGCAGCTCCGCATTCAGCAGCAGGAACTCCGCCACCCGCAACGGACGCAGGTCCGCCGTGTATGCCTTGCAATACGCCTCAAACGCCGCGCACGATTTCAGCAATCCCACCCACTCCAGGTACTCTTCGCTCTCTACCGCCTGGTTTACAAAATGCGGCAGGAAGCTGAAGTGTGTCCCGATCACCGTCGCCAGCGCATCCGTTCGCTCCACGTAACGCCCGAGCTGGATGTAATGCCATCCCTGCCCGTGCGACATCGTCGTGTCCGTGACTCCCTGGAACAGGTGCGCGCCCTCCTGCACCGCCCGGTAGAAGCCATGCGCGTTCAGCGAATCGGTCGGCGTCGTGTTCACGATCTTCAAGTAGAGCCGGTTCAATTGCTCCCACATCTCTGAGCTGCACTGCTCACGCACCTGCCGCAGATTTTCCCGTGCGCATGCCAGGCACGAAACAATCGACGATGGATTCGACCGGTCGAACGTCAGCATGTGCGACAGGCTCATCGAATCATCATTCGCCGCCGCCAGCGTTTCGATGTGCGAAGCCGCCAGCAACCGCAACGACCTTCCCGCATCCGCGCCCGGTGACTGGTCGAGCTGCAGCTGCAGGTCCACGTCGATCAGCCGCGCGGTGTGCTCCGCCCGTTCCAGGTAACGGCTCATCCAGTACAGGCTGTCCGCGACTCGCGACAGCATCGTGATTTGATTTCGCGGACTCATGCTCGCAACACCCACGTATCTTTGCTCCCGCCACCCTGCGACGAATTCACCACCAGCGATCCGGCGCGCAACGCCACACGCGTCAGCCCGCCCGGAATCAATGCCACGTTCTCGCCATACAAAATGTACGGACGCAGATCCACGTGCCGCGCCTGCACCTCGCCCTCCAGGAAGCATGGCGCGCGCGACAAGCTCAACGTTGGCTGCGCAATGTAATTCCGCGGTTCCGCCTCAATCAGCCGCCGAAACTGCTCCCGCTGCTCTGCCGTCGAATGGGGTCCAATCAACATCCCGTATCCCCCCGACTCGCCCACCGCCTTCACCACCACTTTGTCCAGGTGCTCGATCACGTGCTGCCGCTGCGCACGCTCCGTCAGCAGGTACGTTTCCACGTTGTTGAGGATCGGATCTTCGTCGAGGTAGTACTTGATGATTGCCGGCACATACGCGTACATCGCCTTGTCGTCGGCGACGCCTGTACCGATCGCGTTAGCCAGTGTCACGTTTCCCGCTCGATAAGCATTGAATAAGCCCGGCACGCCCAAACTCGAATCGGGCCGGAAGCACACTGGATCGAGAAAATCGTCATCCACCCGCCGGTAGATCACGTCCACGCGCCGCAGTCCGGCGGTCGTGCGCATGTACACGAAGTTGTCGTGCACCAGCAGATCGCGCCCTTCCACCAACTCGATCCCCATCTGCTGCGCCAAAAACGTGTGCTCGAAATAAGCGGAATTGAAGACTCCCGGCGTCAGCAGCACCACCGTCGGCTCATGCGACGCTCTCGCATTCGCTGGAGCCAGCGCCGTAAGCGTCGAAAGCAAGGCCTGCGCATAGTGATCGACCGGCGAGACTCCATAGTCGCGAAACAGCTGCGGGAATACCCTCTTCAGCACCTTGCGGTTCGCCAGCATATACGACACGCCGCTCGGCACCCTCAGGTTGTCTTCGAGGACGGCAAAGCTGCCGTCCGGCAGCCGCACCAGGTCCGTGCCACAAACACTCACGTACACGCCGCGGGGCACATCGATCCCGCGCATCTCGCGGCGAAAATGCTTGCAGCTATACACCATCTCGCGCGGCACCACCTTGTCCGCGAGAATTTTTCCCTGGTGATAGATGTCATCGAGAAAGAGATTCAGCGCCGTGATCCGCTGCGTCAACCCCCGCTCCAGCTTGCGCCACTCGGAAGCCGGAATGATGCGCGGCAGCAAGTCATTCGGAAACACTCGCTCCGTTCCGCGATCGTCGCTATAAACCGTGAACGTGATCCCCTGGTGAAGGAACGACAGGTCCGCCGCCTGCTGGCTTTTGCGCAGCTCTTCCGACGGCAGTTCCAGCAGCGTGCGAAACAGCGTTTGGTAATGCTCGCGTGGACGCCCCGGCGCCTCGAACATCTCGTCGTAGGCGCCGCCAAATTGATAATTCCGAAATGGTGGCAGGAACCGCTCCTGGACGGACTCGTGCGCCGGTTGCATCGACCTGGTACTGGCGCGCGCCCGATTTCGACTTCGATGCATCCCCACGAGCCTAGGGGCAGCCAACGGCCTCGTCCAATCGAAATTCTTTATCCGGCTGGTTAGTTTTTCGTGGGGAGCCTACACAATCGACCGCACCACTCCGCCATCGGCCCGGAGTGCTGCTCCGTTCGTCGCCGACGACAGCGGACTGCACACAAACGCCACCAGCGCCGCCACCTCCGCCGGCTCGGCAAATCGATGCAATAAGGATGTCGGCCGCGCCGTGCGAAAGAATTCCTCTTCCAGTTCCTTGCGCGACTTCTTCTGCTGCGCCGCCAGGCGATCCACGAACTCGCCCACACCCTCCGACGCCGTCGGCCCTGCCAGCACCGAATTCACCGTCACTGCCGTTCCCACGGTCGTCTCCGCCAATCCGCGCGCAACGGCCAGTTGCGCGGTCTTCGTCATCCCGTAATGAATCATCTCCGCCGGAATCTGCACCGCCGATTCACTCGAGATGAACACGATCCTTCCCCAACCGAGCTTCTTCATTCTCGGCAGGTAATGTCGCGACAGCCTAACGCCGCTCATCACATTGACCTCAAAGAATCGCATCCAGTCGGCATCGCTGATCTCCTCGAACGCCTTCGGCTCGAAGATTCCCATGTTGTTCACGAGAATATCGACCTCCGGATATTTCGCGATCACCTTCTGCGCGCCTTCCGATGTCCCCAGGTCAGCGGCGATTCCCTGCACCTCGCCCGAGCCGCCCTGCCCGAGCCGCTTCACCGCGTCATTCACGCGCTTGTCGGTGCGTCCATTCACAACCACTTTCGCGCCCTCGCGCACCAGCGCTTCGGCGATCGCATATCCAATGCCTGCTGTCGAACCGCTTACGAATGCTGTCTTGCCATGTAGTTGAAGATCCATGCAGCGTTGGATTCGCGGCGGCGCTTCCTCGATTCAGTAGGAATTCTCCATGGAACTCAGAGCTGTGCGTTAAAGTAGCGTGATTGACATGAATCTGAGACTGATCCGTTCAGTATTATTCGCGAGCGGCCTCTGCCTGCTTTGTGTCACCGATTCCATCCCGGCCGCCAAGGCCAAATATCAAGGCACGCCTTTCCACGACAGCGTTTATTCCGGAGGTCCGCAGACGATTCCCGGGCGCGTGAAATGCGCCTACTACGACCTCGGCGGCGAAGGCGTCGCCTATCACGATGCTGACGCCAAAAACAACGGCAGCGGCGGACTGAATCCCGCCAACGGAACCTATCTCAACGAGTTCCGCATGAATGAGGGCGTCGATACCTCGTACACCAAGTTTCCCGACAAGGATCCTATCGACAACAATCCCTTCAACCTCGTCGAGCCTGAAAAAGATCAGCTCTACGTCGGATGGACCGAACCCGGCGAGTGGTTCAACATGACCGTGAGAGTCGAGAAGGCAGGACTCTACTCGCTCGCCCTCACGTACACCTCCAATCGCGGCGGCAGCATTTCATTCGATCTCGACGGCAAAAAGCTCACCGGTGCGCTGCCCATCAAAACCACCTTCAACGCCGCCGACCCGCTCGCATGGCGCCAGTGGCATCACTGGAACAAAGTCGAAAAGCTCGCGGCAGTTCACTTGCCCAAGGGCGTGCATGTTCTAACGCTGCACGTGATCGATCAGGGCAACATGAATTTCGACTACCTGGAGTTCAGTCCGATACCGAAGAGCCAGGGTAAGTGACTGTCTTCGCATGGTGCCCCATTCAAGCCTTCCTTTGGCTTGAGTGGGGTAGTTGGATGGCGAAATAAATCCTCCTGCGACCCATCTCCGAAACGCTCTCCGAACTAACGTCGAATGCCGTGAGAAGATAGCCGCCATGACTTTCGAGAAGCGGGTCGCCGTAATCACCGGTGCAGCCCAGGGCATTGGGCGCCGTACTGCCGAAGTGCTGGCCGAGCGCGGATATTCTCTCGCCCTCAATGACCTTCGCCCGCCCGACGACACTCTCCAGTCCATCCGATCCACCGGCGCTGACGCTCTCTCTCACGTCGGAAACATCGCCGACGAATCCGCAGTCGAGGCCTTTGCCCGCGCCGTCGAAGACCGCTGGGGACACGTTGACGTGCTCGTCAACAACGCCGGTATCAGCTTCATCATGGCCGCCGAGAGGACTTCCGCCACCGACTATCGCCGCGTGCTCGAAGTGAATTTGGTCGCGCCGTTTCTGCTCGCCAAGGCTTTCGGCGCGAAGATGCTTGCTGCCGGGCGCGGCTCCATCGTCAACGTAGCATCCATCGCCGGACTGGTCGGCGTCGCCGATCGCAGTGCCTATAACGTCTCCAAGCACGGCCTGATCGGACTAACCCGAACGTTAGCCGCCGAATGGGGTGGACGCGGCGTGCGCGTCAACGCCGTCTGTCCAGGCTGGGTCAAAACCGAGATGGATGCCGCGGATCAGGCCCGCGGCACCTACTCCGACGCCGACATCACCAACCGCATTCCCATGGGACGCTTCGCCTCCGCCGACGACATCGCCCAAGCCGTCGCCTTCCTCGCCGACGAACGCCAAAGCGCCTTCGTCAACGGCCACACCCTCACCGTCGATGGCGGCTGGACGGTCGATGGCAGCTGGGAGTCGCTGCGATTGAGCCATCGGTAGGAGCGTCGGCAATTACTAACGACAGCGTTACCCACGGCAAAAACTGTCGGGATCTCTTGGATCGAGGCCAGGAATCCCGTTTTCGTTGTATACTCCCACGCGCTTGACCGGATGAATCGGTGAGAGCACGGAGGCTTTATGGGCAGCTATCCTTGGGGGCCGCACGGGCCCCAGAGTGGGCCTAACCAGGTGCCGCCGAACCCGACCCCGGCCTATGTGCCGCCTCCAGCGGCGCCCACATACTATCCCCAGTCGCCCGCACCCGCCTACTACAGCGGGCCCGCGCAGAACACCACATACGTGCCAACCGGACCGCGCAAGAAGCACTACGTTCTCGCCATCATCCTGGCGCTTCTGTTGGGTCCGCTCGGCCTGCTCTACGCATCGAAAAAAGGCGCTCTGATCCTGTTGGTTCTGTTGTTTGCCTTGCCCATAACCCTGGCCGCAATGGGTTCCTATCCGTTCGTCCCGCCAAGCCACCCCCTGCGAGTCCTGCAGTACGACTTCGTCATGGACCGCATGTACTCGATCTGCGTCTTTTTCTCCGTGATCTGGTCGACAGTGGGCGTTTACCGCCGCAATGCGTGGGTCAAAGCGCAGGACGCAAATTAACGACAGATCCGTATTTGCACCGGTCGTTTGAAAGGCTAACGTGAAGTTTGTCGGCGCCACTCCGACAAACCCAACGTCCGGGGCTGGTGGCCCGGGTTCCTCATGGACAGTGATAAACCGTTGCACCCCGGGTTCGGGAAGCTAACCCAGGATTCCACCACCCTGCCAATCCGTCAGGCTCAACCCAAACACCCCATCCCGTGCGGCATCTCACAGCCGATTCTCGGCGGCGTTCCCTACAATCCAAACGCCTTCTTTTCGGAGTATGGTGGGCACCCGGTAAGCGACATCTTGCCGGCGGGAATTCTTTACTTCTTCACCATACCAATTTCGTAGTGCGTTTTTTCCACGTTGCCGTTTCGCAGGTGCATCTCGGAGTCGAGGTTGAGTTTCACCGGACAGCCCTCTGCGTTCACCCACCATGTACCTTTCTCAAAACCACCATCGCCCAGCGTCGATTTGTAGAGTCCCTGCTCGACGCTGTCGGCGCGAGAGGTATCAACCGAGTACTTCACGGTCTCATAGCCGTTGACCTGCTCGCTGCCTTCCTTCTGCACCGCGGAGCCGTTGCGCACGAGCGCAATCGTGCTCGACATGCCGGAGACGCCCATCAACCCGGAGTAGGCTGTCTGCCAACTGTCCTGGTCGGAACGCACGCCGTGCAGCGGATGCGACCCGCCTGCGTTCTTGAACGATCCGTCGATGGTTTGCGGCGTGATGTCGGCGTCTTCTTCAACGGGATTATCGGGGTTGGTCTTGTGGTAGGAAAAGTGAAACGCCTCGGTCGGCTTCTGGATGCTGTCGAAAACGCAATTGAGATCGAGGTTGTAGCCTGGCGTACTCGCGGCCTTGGTGTCGGTGGAGTTGGACTCGGAATTTTTCGCCGACTTCTTTGAAGTACAGCCGGCGAGCAAAAGCAAAACGGCTATATAGACGACCCATATGCGGCCGAGGTTCATGGCGTAGCTCCTTTGTGATCCGAGCGCAACGGAACGCGCGCTCACCCCTTGGCGATTATCCCGACTTTTGGGGAGCTTAGCCAGCGAGGAACCAAACACCCCGTCCGTGCGGCATATCACAGCCAAGTACTTGCGCTCTCCCTAAAATTCAAACGCCTTCTTTTCGGAGTATGGCGGGCACCCGGTAAACGACATCTCGGTGGCGGGAATCCACCAAAGATAAACGCCCCGGTTGCACCCGGGGCGTTTGTTGTATGCCCACCGAAAGGAGGTGGTGTCCTATGCGTCGGATCAACCTGACCGTGGCAATTACGATCGATCGCCGATTCGTGCTTGCCGTCGCGTTAGGCCTGGTCTCCGTACTAGGCATCGTGCTGCTACTCAAAAAATAGCGGCACAACCGTCGGATCTTGCTTCCGGCGGTTAACTTCATCTTTTATTCTACCCTCACCGTCAAGCGTTCCGCAGACGCGGCGCCCAGTATCCGCGAACACGATCCAACTTCACCTCCGCAGCTTCACCCGGCCTCCGTCCACTGTTCACTGTCCACGGTTCACAACCCAACGTCCACTTTTCCCACAACCCCTCCCGCTTCCCAACACCATTTCCACCGTTGCACCACATTTGCGGAATTGACCCTGCCCTCTATCGCCCGTACTCTCGACCTTGCCTGTTGCCCCAGTTTCCAGCCCCGCGGACCCGCAAAATCGGCCCGCGATGAACTGATCAAAACAAGCTCCCGCGCTGGGACTTTCGTCCGAGACGGAAACATGCTTTTCCGTCTTGTTCGTGACTCCCAACCCGGCACTCTTGTCAAGTGCCGGTTTGGATAAGAATCGACCGGGATAAGTAATTCAAATACAATATGTAGTACGGGGGTCTTGACACGCCCAACGTATAGGCGTAATTTCAGCATCCCAAGCTTGAAACGGACCTTCCACAGGAACCCATTTGGTACTGCCAGGAAGCCCCAAATTCAGGCGAACGGCCGGTTGAATCCGGCTGCTGGGTTTCGATGCTCCAGCGGGTTTCGAGACGCAATCCCGAACCCGATCTTGCAGCCTTGATCGATTCCAGGCTTTGATCTTTGTTTGTTGCCCTTGTCGTTCGCTTTGCACCGCCGAGCCATAGCCCGGCGCAACCCGGCAATAGTCCGGGAGCGAAGTTGGCCTTAACGCTTTCGCCGTGCCCGTGAGGCAAATCAGGAGACCCGAACAATGTCGGATGTAAAAACAACTACCACCGCCGTCAACGCCACCGACGTTGCCATTACCCCGAAACCTGCAGTCGACCGCAAGAAGTACCCGGGCCTCCAGTTCCGCCGCCGCTTCACCAAGGTCGGCGTCAATCCTTACGACACTGTCGAGTGGGAGCTTCGCACGGCCTCCATCACCGACGCCAAGGGCAACAGCATCTTCGAGCAGAAGAATGTCGAGTCGCCCAAAGACTGGTCGATGACCGCCATCAACATCGTGGCCTCGAAATACCTTCACGGACGCCTCAACTCACCTGAGCGCGAATCCGGCGTGCGCGCCCTCATCTCCCGCGTCGCCGAAACCATCCGTGACTGGGGCCTAATCGGGGGATACTTCCGCACTCCCGAAGACGCCGCCACCTTCCACGACGAGCTTGCCTACCTTCTTCTTCACCAGATGATGGCCTTCAACTCGCCCGTCTGGTTCAACGTCGGCTGCGACCGCCTCGAGCCCCGCTCCGACGCCGGCACCTGGCACTGGGACGCGCACACCCACGCCGTCCTCTTCGAACGTACGGGTTACAAGAATCCGCAGTGCTCGGCATGCTTCATCAACTCCATCAACGACACGATGGAATCCATCCTCACCCTCGCCAAGACCGAAGGCATGCTCTTCAAGTGGGGATCGGGCACCGGCACCAATCTCTCGCCCTTGCGCGGATCGCGCGAAAAGCTCTCGGGCGGCGGCACCGCCTCAGGTCCGCTGAGCTTCATGAAGGGTTTCGACGCCTTCGCCGGCGTCATCAAGTCCGGAGGCAAAACGCGCCGCGCGGCCAAGATGGTCATCCTCAATATCGACCATCCCGATATCGTTGACTTCATCGAGTGCAAGTCGAAGGAAGAAGCCAAGGCCTGGGCGCTCATCGACGCCGGCTACGACGGCTCCGGCCCCGACTCCGACGCCTACTCCAGCATCTTCTTCCAGAATGCCAACAACTCCGTGCGCGTGACCGACGACTTCATGCAGGCCGTCGAGCGCGACGACACCTTCTTCACCCGCGGCGTTCGCGACAAGAAGGCCATGGAGCAGTTCAAGGCGAAAGATCTGCTCACCCGCATTGCCGATGCCACCTGGCGCTGCGGCGATCCCGGCATGCAGTACGACACCACCGTCAACCGTTGGCACACCTCGAAAAACACCGCGCGCATCAACGCCTCGAACCCGTGCTCCGAGTACATGTTCCTCGACGACTCGGCCTGCAACCTCGCTTCGTTGAACCTGATGAAGTTCGCGCCCAACGGCACCTTCGACGTCGAAGCTTTCCGCCACGCCGTCGACATCACCATCACCGCGCAGGAGATCCTCGTCGACTTCTCCGGCTATCCGACCGAGGCCATCGCCCGCAACTCTCACGACTATCGTCCGCTCGGACTCGGCTATGCCAACCTCGGCGCTCTGCTCATGGCCAGCGGTCTGCCTTACGACTCCGACGCCGGACGCGACTACGCCGCCTGCGTGACGGCCATCATGTGTGGCCAGGCCTACAAGCAGTCGTCGGTGGTCGCCGAGCAGTGCCCGCCGCTTGAGCCTGCCAGCGACCTGATGCAGACCAATCGCGAGCTCATCACCGGCGCCGCCTGCCCCGGCTACTACCTCAACCGCGAGCCGTTCCTCGACGTCATCCGCATGCACCGCGCCTCGGTGAACAAGATTGGTAGCGCCGGCGTCTCGCCGGCAAGTGGGAAGGGTAACGCCGGCGACTCGCCGGCTATCTCGCAGGCGACCTCGCCTGCGAATACGCAGCTCAAGTCTCTGATCGAAGTTTCCAAGACCTGCTGGGACGAAGCTCTCGCCCACGGCGAGCGCTACGGCTACCGTAACGCGCAGGTTACGGTGCTCGCGCCCACCGGCACCATCGGCTTCATGATGGACTGCGACACCACCGGCATCGAGCCCGACCTCGCCCTCGTCAAGTACAAGAAGCTGGTTGGCGGAGGCATGATCAAGATCGTCAACAACACCGTGCCTGCGGCTCTCTTCAAGCTCGAGTACAGCGAAGACCAGATCAACGCCATCGTCAGCTACATCGACGCCACCGGCACCATCGAAGGCGCGCCGCACATCAAGGACGAGCACCTTGCCATCTTCGACTGCTCCTTCAAGCCGGCGAAGGGCACGCGCTCCATCCATTACATGGGCCACCTCATGATGATGGCCGCCACGCAGCCGTTCATCTCCGGGGCGATTTCCAAGACGGTAAACCTACCCGAAAACGCCACCATCGACGACATCGCCGACGCCTACATTCAGGCGTGGAAGCAGGGACTGAAGGCCGTCGCCATCTATCGCGACGGTTGCAAGAAGGCGCAGCCACTTTCTGCCGCCGGAACCAAGACCGCCGAATCTACTAAAGAGGATGGAGGCCGGTCGCAGGGTGATGGACGCCGCTCGCCCTCGAGCGGCACAGCTATGCCGTTGGACAAAACTTCGAAGGAATTCAAAGACGCCGTTCAGGACGAGCTGCGCAAGCTGATCAACCAGCCGGTCGATCGCGACAACGCGCAGAATCCGCCGGCTTCCACGCGCCATCGTCTGCCTGCCGAGCGCGCCAGCTTCACCCACAAGTTCAAGGTGGGCAACCACGAGGGTTACATCACCGTCGGCCTCTATCCGAATGGCCAGCCCGGCGAAATCTTCATCACCATGGCCAAGGAAGGCTCTACCGTCTCCGGCGTCATGGACTGCTTCGCCACCGCCATATCGATTGCGTTACAACATGGCGTGCCGCTCGGCTTCCTGTGCGAAAAGTTCAAGCACACCCGGTTCGAGCCCAGCGGCTGGACCGGCAATCCCGATATCAACTACGCCAGCTCGATGATGGACTACATCTTCCGCTGGCTCGAACTGCGCTTCGTCACCGGACAGCAGGGCGAACTTTTCGCCAACTTCAACCGCAAGCCGGAACTCGCGGCTCCAGTGGAAGAAGTCGCGCCGCCCGCTCCCGAACTGACCACTAACCACAAACCACTAGCCACTGGTTCCGTGCACGCCGCCGATGCTCTCAGCTCTGTCGTCGATATGGGCGACGCGCCCAGCTGCCACGTCTGCGGAGCCATCATGACCAGGAATGGCAGTTGCTTCCGCTGCATGTCGTGCGGCTCGACCAGCGGCTGCTCGTAGGTTTTGGGGAGTCCCGTAGGGACGACATTCCATAACCCGGCTCGTAAGAGCCGGGCTACGGGCGCCAAAATTGATTTCCCTCCGCGCGCGTTAGCGCGCAACAGGTTTCCGCCTGACAGGGCCATCAAGCTCTGTCGGACGGAGGTGATGAGAGAGCCTGACTTCGAGCCAAGCGGCGCCAGCCAGGCTTTTTCTAATCACTAACCACTATCCACTGGTTCTAGGTTCCGGCCCGGCGGTGAGAGAAGCCCGGCGCAAGCCGAGCTTTTTCGGCTACGGTTTACTCACTAATTTGCAAATGGCAGAATTTGGTTTGGATAGGGGAACCCCCGGGGGGGTGGATCCCTGGAATCAATAACTTAAGTACCAATTAATATGTAAAATCCATGCGGCCGCCAGCAGGTTTCCGGCGTGCCTTGCGATCTCGTCAAAAAGCGCTGCTGGATATTATTGCCCGCTGGTTGAATTGCCAGTAAAAAGTTTCTTCGGATCAAAAGGTATTCCAACACCGAAGTACATCCCACTGCGATAGTGCGTGCGCAGGGGATTACCACTAAATATCTTCTGCCCAGTCTGTCCTGAGGTAGTTTGAACTAGGAGCGGGAAACCGTCGAATGCATTCACGAGGTTGTTTTGCAAAGCTGTCGCGTTGAAGCGTTGATATGCGGGGACCGTTGGATTTTCGGTTACGATTTGAGCGGCGGCTTGTCGAAATCCATAGGATGGCTCATAAGACGGGGTCAGAGAAAATCCCACTAAGAGCGAAAAGTATTTGGAAATTCGATAGCCTCCCCCAACTACGAAGCCGCTATACGCTTGATCTGCCGCCGGCGCGAATCGGACACTCAAGAAGGTCTCCCACGGCCTATAGCCACCATAGGTAGAATCGCAGTCTCCTATGTCTCCTTTACCTTGACCTGTTTGGTCTGTTTGGTCTGTTTTACCTGTTTGGTCTGTCTTATCTCCTTTGTCTGCTTTGTCTATTGTTGCGGGGCACGCATAAGCTCTACTGATCCATTTGCCACCTTTCTTGAATGGTAGAATGAAGCCCGCTCCGAGCAACAATTCTGTCGTCTTTCTTCCCGATGTTCGTTGATAAGACAACATTGTTTGTACTGTCAACCTGGTAGCTTGTGTACTCCTGGCCTGCAACAACCGCACCTACACCGGTCATAAGCTGGAGAGGACCAGACCCAGGCAAAGTTTTCGTCGTAGGGTTGTCGCCCGACTGAACTGTCTTGGCGTCTGCTGACTTCAGTTTCTGGTCCGTGGCGGCCTGAACTGCTCCGCCAGGTTCTGGCTGCGCCAAATTTGACGAAGAGAATTGGTTACCAGTAGAAGCTTGTGGAACCGAGACCAGTTCTACTTTCGGAGTTCCCGTCTTTTCACGAGTCGGATTTGCCGCTGTCGTTTTTTGTGGTGTGGTTTCCGGCGCAGGCTGCGGTAGTCCTTTGAAAGCGCTCATGATCTGATCCGCGCATTGGTCGCCCTTGGTGGACAGGTCGGCCTCGGCTTGGTCTAACTGCTTCAGATAAGTCGTGGTCTTCTCCGAGCGTGGAAGCGCTTCAATCTTCTGTCGTGTGGTACGTAATTGTGCAACTCCCTGCGTTATCTGGTCGCACTCGTCACCAAAGGCCCTCAGGCTAACTCCTAGGAAAAGAAAGAGAGACCCGATGAGTCGCGGGTAGAACATAGTGGTTCCTCCGAGCGAAATACATCCTGAGAATGAGTTGGGGCACTATACAGATTTTTCTGGAGTGGTAAAGAGAAAAGTCATTCTTGTTCCATTTTCGGAACAAGAATGCGGTGTTCCACACAAACACCCGGCAAGTGGCCCACACGACCCTTGCGGGTGCCTGGTGCCCCACATCTCGCGCTTTTCGAGATGTGGGATTCCACTATTGTCCGCCGGGTGCTCCGGGTTCGCGAAGCTAACCCGGGACTACCACTGGCGTTCACCGCTCGGTAGCCCTTCTGGATTCTTAAAACTCGCCCATTGCCCGCTTCTTTCCCTTCTTTGGAAAGGCCGGACTACGCAACAGCCACACTTTATTGCTTCACAAAATTGAGCGTGCCCGTTTCTCCACTGCAAGCTCCGGAGAGAATCTGATAGCTGCCGGAAAACGACGTTGGAGACGTGGGGTTATTCAGAATCGCGACGAGAACCGTTTCTCCCTTCACTCCACCGGTGTCATTCGTTTGTGCGTCGACGCCGACCACATCACCAGCAATAAACGAATCGCTCAGCAGAGTGCCGCCCGTAGAGCAGGGCGATCCCGAATACGTAAAGCTCCCGGTTAACAGGAATATACCGTCAGCCGTTCCGGTTGCACTTTGGGTGATAGTCCCCGTGATTGTCACGGTCGTCCCGGTACTGCTGTCGGTCGCCTTCCATGTTCCGTTGACCGAAGGCACCAGGACTCCGCTCACCGTTCCGCGATCACCGGCGGCGCATCCCCCTGCGATACTGTATGTGCCTTGTAAGGTCGAACTATTCGTAATCGTTCCGGTAACCGTGATTACCTGGCTGTTGACGATAGACGACGTCAGCGTGAAGCTGCTTCCTGTTATCGTCCCGCTAAGAGGAACATCGGTAGTTAACTCATAGCAACTAGAGTGATCGATGTGCATGGTCGCACTGAGGCTCGATCCAGATTGGGTGAGGCTCCCACCTATATAGCTGGTGTTCGCAACAACGCTGGACGAAGCCACAAGCGACCAGTTACCACTCGTAACTGATGAGTTGGATGTCCCATTAGAACCTCCTCCGGTTGAAGAAGAACCGCCGCCTCCTCCGCAACCAACCAACAAGAATAGGCACACCGAGAAAGACAAGGAAGTGATAGCGCGCATAACGCCCTCCGTGAATTTGAATTCATATGAAGTAAAGCGAGGCGACTATACATCGGAATTCGAAGTATTTCGGGAAGAGCCACAGCTTGTTCGGTTTTCGTAACAGAATCTGTCCAAACTGAGGCCGGATGCCCCCGGGTTCGCGAAGCTAACCCGGGCTTCGTTCCACCTCTGATTGCGGGTGCCCCATCCTCATTCGCCATCGCTTGGCGCAAGGTTGTGGGAAGAAGGTGCGGAAGTCTCGTCTTTTTCCATTCTTCCCTTCGTGTATCTCCGTGAACTCCACCCTTCGTGTCTTCCTTTGACTTTGGCAACAGAAAAAATCGCGCCCATAACAGGAATTTCCATCACCCGAAATTCCTTCTCCAGGGCCGATTTTGCTTGGCCCTTAACTCTCGCGTTGCTACCCTGCGAAAAGCGGAAATCCGCCACGACGCCGGCGCTCGTCGCCGGAGCGTCCCCTTGATCTTTGTTTCATTTGCGGAGGTATTTAACGATCAGTAATCAACCTCGCAACTTCGACGCTTGCGAGTTTGGTTCAAAATCTATGTAAGTCTCGCGTTATGAATATTTTGTCCCTAACGCGCAGATTCTAAGGATCTTGCAGATCGATACCCCCTTAAATTCATGATTCTAAAGATCAGGGGGTGGGGGGAGGGGTACCTGCTCGACCTGGTGATGATAATTGTTTAGTTAACACAAGATCCCGTTGCCGGGATTCTGATTTCGCGCCGGCGGCGAAGAAGGGGTTTTCCCTTGAACTTTATCCCCTTCGCGCGGCCTCGATCTTCGCGACGTCGATCTTTCTCATCGTCATCATCGCCTCAAACGCGCGCTTGGCCTCCGCGCCGCCCGCACCGAGCGCGTCGGTCAGCGCCCGTGGAGTGATTTGCCACGACAAGCCCCAGCGGTCTTTGCACCAGCCGCACGCGCTTTCCTGGCCTCCGTTGCCGACGATCGCGTTCCAATAACGGTCCGTCTCTGCCTGGTCGTCGGTTGCGATCTGGAACGAGAACGCTTCGCTGTGTTTGAACGCCGGGCCGCCGTTCAGGCCAAGGCACGGAATGCCCACGACGGTGAACTCGACGGTTAAGACATCGCCCGCCTTGCCGCTCGGGTAATCGGCAGGCGCCGTGTGCACCGCCTTCACTTCGCTGTTGGGAAAGGTGGCGGCATAGAAGCGCGCGGCGTCAAGCGCGTCCTTCTCATACCAAAGGCAGAGCGTGTTTTTCGGTTTCATCGACGTTGCGTCTCCTGGTGCTGCGAGAGCGACCGCTGCGGTCTCGGTTTAGAAGCATCGCGGAAGCGACTTCGCGCTGTTCTCGGCAAACATCCTAATCTACCGGACACGAAACGTGCGAAGTCCAGGCGCCTCGATGTCAAATGAGATCTTCCTCAGTTGCAATCCTGCCGAGCCTCGCAGAAAATGTCGGGCAATCTTCTGTGGGCCTCACAGGTTCACCCTTCACCGTTTCCGGAGGTTTCATTGGCTACTGTTGTCGCTCAGCCCGGTCGATCTGCCGCCCGTCTGCCCGGGCGCCGGTATGATCACGTCTTTTTCTCGGCGATGGTCGCCCTCATGGTCGTTGCGGTCTTCGTGGGTTTCGGGCCGACCTACTATTACGCCGGCGTGTTCCGCGCGCCGCTGCCTGCGCCCATTATTCACGTCCATGGAGCCCTCTTCTCGTGCTGGATGCTGCTGCTCGTAACGCAAACGTTGCTGGTATCGACGCACCGCGTCGATGTTCACCGCAAGCTCGGAAGGGCCGGCATGTTCGTGGCTTCCGCGATGGTCGTCGTGGGAGTGCTGGCTGCGACCAACGCGCTGATGCGCACTCCTACGGTGGCCGGACGCAATGCGCAGGCGTTCTATATCGTGCCGATCACGGACATGGTCATTTTCGGGACGATGATGGCATTCGCCTATCGAGAACGGAAAGATTCCGCCGCTCACAAGCGCTTCATCCTGATGGCGACGATTGCGCTGATGATCGCCGCATTCGCGCGCTGGCCCGTGGCCGCCATTCATCGCAACGTGTTCGGCGCCACGCTGGTGGTAGAAGCTTTCTGGTTGATGCTGGTGCTCTACGACCTTTGGTCGTTGCATCGGGTGCATAGCGCCACTCTCTGGGGAGGCGTGTTTATGATCGCGATTCAGCAGATACGCTTGCCGATCAGCAATACCGAGGCGTGGCATCACGTGGCAGCATGGGTGCAGGCGACGTTTCGGTGAAGCGCGTCATTAGGAATAGCGCGGGTTACTTTTTTTTCGGCGGGAAGTCCTTGAACAGCTCCTGGACCTTTTCCACCGCCTGCTGATAGCGCTTGGAGAGCTGGTCGTCGAGCTTGCCTTCGGTGGCGGACGTCCAGACGACATGTTGCCTGACGCGGTCCATCAGGCGAACTTCAATCGCGCCCTCTTGCACGGCAACCGCACCGCTTCCCGTGCCCCACACTGTCGCATTGGGCGGCGGCACGCCGCCGGACGCAGCATAAGTGGGATCGCTCGCCGAGTAACTCACCTGGGCTCCGCCTTCCACGTCGTATCGGACCAGCAGATCGGCTTTGCGAATATCCTCAATTCGCGTGAGGCCGCCGCGTTCGAGTTCGCTATCAATCGTGGTGGTGATCGCCGTGTTCATCAGGGGATTAGGCGCGGCCGTGCCACTTACCCACGCATAGGTCTTATAGAGGGTGAAATCCGCGGTCGGATCCACCACGACCTTTGGCTTTTTCGCGCAGAGAGGAGCTGCCAGCAAGAGGACGCCGGTCAGGGCGAGTACGATGGCCCCAGCACTCACAAGAGGCTCCGGCCGAAAGCCGCATCCGGGTGGCATTTTCGCCATAGTCACTGACTTTACGAGGAGACATCCGGGCTGCGAACTGTCAGGTTTGCCAGTGCAGTCGAATAGCACCCACAGCTATTCGGATCGCGCCATTCCCATGAACACCACGGCCGACGCGATGAGCGTGCCGGCTTCGATCAGTAAAGCCCAGGTGATCAGCTTCTTTTTCGGACTGCGGCGGCCGAGGATACGGCTCATCGCGAACACCACCACGACACATGGCGAACGCCAGAGCCTTGTAACGCAGATGTTCTGGATCAGCATGAATCGGTGGAAGAGCAGAAGCAAGGCAACCGAAAGGGGCGCGGTGAAGCTCACGGCCAGCAGCAGTTTCGCATAGAAGGAGAAAACGGGCTCCGATTGCGCCATCAGTCGCAAGAGGAAAAAAGTCGGCACCAGGAAGAGTGCGAAGACGAACAGCGTTAGCATCTCGTCGCCGAAAGCGGCCATGCCGCCGGCCGAGTCGACGGGTTCGCGCAGGGTATACAAATAGCGCTGAAAGAAAGCAAAGACTGCGTACATGGTGACCGCGGCGTAGCCTGCCCCGATCAACTCGATTTGTAACCGCCGCGATATGGCTTGCACGAACCCACTTCTATCACGTCTGTTTCGCCGGGAACAGTAACCAAGCGAACAAAGGTAACTGGAGCCTATTTCGCCCTGCATTGATCGTCCCATCGCTGCAAGGTGGAAACTTCCTGGAACACGAGCAGTACTTTGTTCTTTGCATCCGCGTGATAGTAGGTGTGACCGGACTTGCTGGGCGCCCAGTCGGGATTGAAGGCGTCGGCGAGCGAACCGCCGTCGTCCATGGCGAGGTCAGGATTCCGCCATTCGCCTTTGAGCGCCAGCCGCGGCGGCTGTTCGTACGGCCCCGTAACACCGCCGAACCGAGATGGAAGATAAGTGCGACTGCGGAGTTGCGCGATCAAGTGTTATCGATTCATCGTGGAAAGCTTGGCGCCGATCCATGCGCATGGAATCGCCGTGACGGCCAGAGCGGTCGAGTACCAGAGCGGGCCCATCTCCGGATGAGCCGCGTTGACGATCACACCCAGGAAGCCGACGGCGGTTCCGATTGCGCCCCCGATGATGGAGTGCAACATGGGACGGTAAGGCGCGAGTCGCGCGGTGATGAAGCTGCCCAGAACTCCGTAGACGAGGCGATACGCGGTCGCGAGCGCGAAGAGTTTGTCGGACATGCGCACTTGTACGGGCGGAAATATCTTCGCCAGGCGCAGCAGTTCGTCGGTGCCGAGCGAAAATGCAACGACGACGACTGTGCCGACAAATACAGCGAGGATGCTTCGTCCCAACCGTCGGGGAGTGGGTTCAGAAACCGGCATCGATGCGCTCATGTGTTCTTTCCTCGGGCGTGGTGACTTGAGTCTTGCGGCACCGGAGTTTTGGGATTGTACCGCAGGGCATGGACCGGACCCCGATTTTCCGCAACGACCTGCCGGTAGAAGCATGCCGGGTTCGGGCTTAACGACCTCGTTACCTACTGGCGACAGTCGCCCCAATAGGCGTTCCATCCGGTAACTTCGCTGAACACGATCGGCGTCTTGTTCGGAGCGTTGGCCTGGTAATACGACGGGCGATTGCTGCTCAACGTTCCATCTGGATTAAAGGCTTTAGCCAGTGTTCCCCCGTCATCGGCAACCAGATTTGGGTTCTGCCATGTTCCACGGAAATTCACCTTCGGGCGCTGGTCCCATTGACCGGTAAAATTCCAGTACCAAGGGCGCCGATAGAACTCCAGGACCATCGTCTTTCCGTTGGTGTCGATGCCTGTCTTTTCCGTCAGTCCGCCTCGCGTGCGTAGCGCGAACCGTTCGCCCCGCGGAGTGCACAAATATCCCCAGCCTCGGAAGGCCGGCAGATTGTACGTTCGTCCCCCTGAAGTAGGTTGCATCCAGAAGTACAAAACGTAATCACCCGCTGGTGTATGCATTCGTCCGATGCCCTGCCATAGCGGCAGCAGGTGGAAGTGTCCGCCCATGTAAAACGACCACGGATGGAAAACACCTTCGATGGCAATCAGCAAGACGCAACCGAGCGCCAGGATAAGAACGACGCGGGTAAGGCATCCCATACAGCCGGGTCTGCGTTTGGCGTCGATCGGTCGCGGATCCATGCCCAGTCGCCGCATCGCAAGAGTGTATCCCGAAAGGCGTCGACGTGCCGGGAGGAACGGCGGGAACAAAGTCGCGTTCGCGGGTGTCCAATGTTGTAACGCGGAGGTGATGCATGGCATTCTCCACCGGCAATGGACAACCCGAGATGAACGTCACGCCCATGATCGACATTCTGCTGGTGTTGATTATCGTGTTCATGATCATTGTGCCGACCAAGCCTTTGGGGTTGCAGGCCGACATTCCGCGGGAAGCGGCGAACGAGAAAACTCCGCCACCTGTGCGGACAATTGTCATCGAACTCGAAGGCGGACAGTGCGCGGCGCTCGACAAAGAGAGCCACGCCAAGAGCTGCCGCGCCGATCTGAAGATCAACGAGCAACCGGTCGCATGGGAGGATTTGAAAGCACGGCTGGTGGATATCTACAAGGAACGTGCCGAGCGAGTGGCGTTCGTGAAGGCTGATTCCGAACTTGAGTTCGAGCAGGTCGCGGAAGTCATCGACATCGCGCACGCCGCGGGCGTGGTGAATGTCGGGCTGATGAAGTGATCAGCGCAGCGTCGCTACTTTGCCTTTTACTTTTTCCAGTAATGGCGGCGGTAATTGCGTGTAGCCGTCTTCGGCGGCCAGCTTCTGTCCATCTGCGTAAGCCCAGGTGAGAAAGTCGTCCATCGCCGCATGGCGCTTGGCATCGACAGGACTGGTGCGCAGGTAGAGCCAGGAAAATCCGGCGATAGGGAATGAGTCCGCGCCAGGCGCGTCGATCAGCGAAGCCGAGAACTTATCCCACGACGGGGATTCGATGGCGCGGCATGCGTTGGTGATAGTCTCGACCGAAGGCTTCACGAACTTGCCGGCGGGATTCAGAACCTCGCCCATCGGAATGCCCGCTTTGATTGCGTATTGCGCCTCGACGTAGCCGATCGATCCAGATTCAGCCTTGACCCTTTCGGTCATATCGAGGCTGCGTTCAGCGGGTTTTCCTACCGGCCACTTCGGCGATGCTGTCGCGCCGATCTCGGAACGGAACTGCGAGCTGCTTTTGGCGAGGAATTCGCTGAAGATGTAGTTCGAGCCCTTGCCGCCTGGGCGATAGACAACCTTGATCGGAAGATCGGGAAGCGATACGCCGGGATTGAGCTTCGCGATCTGAGGTGCGTTCCAGCTCTTAACGTTGCCGAGATAAATTTCGGCCAGAAGTTCTCCGGAGAAGCGCAGGTCCTTCTGCACTCCGGGCAAGTTATAGATTGGGACGATGCCGATCACGAGGCTTGGGACTTCGGTCATTGTGGATTTTTCCCTGGCTCCGAGCGGGGCCTCGCCAGCGGCAAAATCGCCACTCCCCTTGGCGACGTTGTTTATACCTTCGCTGGTGCCAACTGGAAGATAACGAACCTGGAACGTTGGATTCCGCTGGTTGTACGCGTCGGACCACTTGGAGTAGAGCGGCGCTGGAACAGTAGAACCCGATCCGACGAGAACCACCGAACTCTGGGCGGCGATCGAACTGGGCACCAGTACAGCGACGGCCAACAGAATTGTTACCGGCAAATGATTCTTCAAGAACGTCTCCCCAAGCCTTATCGCGACATCGTACACTCATCGGCAAACCGGTCAATCGACAAGTTAGGTTCTGTGATGGGAAGGCATGACGAACTCGACGATTTCCGACAACAAGCTGACGATCGCCTGTATTGCTGCGCTGGCATATGTGGTGCAGGACGTGATGCACGAAGGAGTCGGGCACGGGCTAACGGCGTATCTTAGCGGCGCACGTCACCTGACCATGAGCACGGTGGCGTTACAAAGTGATACCGCTTCGCGATGGATTGCCGCCAACGGAACCCTGGTGAACCTCGCGCTGGGTTTGATTTTCTGGCTGCTGCTTCTAAAACCTCAGCGTTACAAGCCGGCCACGCGGTTGTTCCTGGTACTGGCGTTGGCCGGGAACCTGTTCAGTGGCACCGGATATTTCTTTTTTTCGGGAGTGGCCAATTTTGGCGACTGGGCGCAGGTGATCCACGGATTGCAACCGTATTGGGCCTGGCGGTTGGGACTGCTGGTGCTGGGCATCGGCTCCTATTACGCATCGATGCTCGTCGTGACGGCACAGTTGCGATCGTTCCTGCCGGACGTGGAGCCATCGCGGCGAGTACGCAGGCTCTCGTGGCTGCCCTATGTCTCCGAGGCCGGCCTCGCCTTGCTGGCAGGACTGCCAAATCCGGCTGGACTGTTTTATGTGGTTGCTTCCGCACTCCCCTCGACCTTAGGAGCAAATGCCGGAATGCTGAGCTTTCCCAGCATGATGCGCGGGTGGAAGCGCCGAGAACCGGAGCCGGTCGGGCCCATTCCGCGAAGCAAAGGATGGATCGGGACTGCCATTGTCGTTTGCCTGCTATTTATAGTGGTGCTGGGACGCGGTGTAACGTTCAAGTGACACCGGTCCTGCAAGAACAGCTGGCGGCTCTCCACGTCGACCTTTACGCAATCCGGATGAAAAGGACGATGGTGATGATGTAGCCCAAGGCGATGACGAAACGGCGGACCACGGTGCGTCCGACGCGGCGGGCGACCCCGGCAGCACCCCAGCCTCCGGCAACGGCAGCGATGGCCATCACCAGGACGTAGTGCCAGCGCACCATGTGCGAGAGGACGAACAGCACGGCAGCGATGCCGTTGATGCATAGCGCATAGAGGCTGGTGAGCGCGTTCATCTTCAGGATGTGGGTCATGCCGAGCACAGTGAGAACCGTAAGCATCATGATTCCCATGCCTGCGCCGAAGTAGCCGCCGTACAGTCCGACCAACAATTGAATGATAACCGCGGTCACGAACCAGCGCGGCGAACGGTGACGGTCTTCCTTCGGCGCGCCGAGTTTTCTCTGGATCGGTCCCTGCACGGTAAAGAGCACCGTCGCAAACAAGATAAGAAACGGAATGATGCGATCAAACGTGTGGGTAGGTGTGCTGCGCAGGAGTAACGCTCCAGTTATGCCACCAACCATGCTGGGAATGACCAGCCAGAACATGATGGGATCAGCCTCGGAGAGTTCGCGTCGGAATCCCCAGAGGCTGCCGAGCGATCCGGGCCAGATGGCGACGGTATTGGTGGCGTTAGCAATGACCGACGGCAGGCCGAGCCAAACCAGGGTCGGAAAAGTAACCAGCGTTCCCCCGCCGGCGACCGAGTTAATCCCTCCGGCCAGAAATGCAGCCACGGCAGCGGCAGCCAGCCGAAGAGAATCGTGCACGTTCACTGGCCGGAGCTACTCCCGATTGCTGCCGCCGGAAGCGGAGGCGGTCGCTGCCGGCTGATTGACGGGCTGCACCACCACACCGCTGTAATCGGTGACGGCAAACATGCGCCCGTGGCTAACGGTGACGTTACGAATCGAAAAGGGCGAATCGGCCGCCAGGGTCCAGCGATCGCCGTCGTGGCTTTCGTAAATGTCGCGCCGAGATCCGGCAACAGCGAGCAGGCGCGATCCCTGCGGGTCGTAACCGATATAGGAAACATTGGTCAGGGGCTGGCCGGCCATCACGTGTTCCCAGGTTTTGCCTCCGTCCTTGCTATGGAATGTGCCCATGTGGGTCGTAATCCAAACATTTGCATCGCCGGGGCCGAATGCGGCCCGGTGCACGCGACTGACGAATGGCGGCAGCGTCAATTGAGCCCAGGTTTCACCACCATCGCGCGACAACAGCACCGCTTCCGGGCTAGCCGCAAGAACCGAATTGCCGTCGAGAGCCACGGAAACGAAAACCTTATATCCGAGGATGTCGCCCCCCGTCCAGCTTTTCCCGAAGTCGAGGCTGCGATAGAGGCCTTGCGAAGTGGCTGCAAACCACCGATCACTGCCGGTCTTCAGCTGCAACACACGTCCGGTCATTTCGCTCTTGACCCAGTTGTGGCGGACAATCGTCTTGGGGTCGGATTTCTTGCGGCGATGCGGATTGGGAACCGTAACTTCTTTCTCGGTGAGAATGGTATTCATCGGTTTCCAGGCGGAATCTTCGAGAGCGAAGACTCCCTGGTTGGTACCCGCGATCAAATGGCCGTTCGGGGACTCTTCAAGAGAGAAGACGTCACGCGATCCTAGACCGGAGTTGAACGTCTCCCAACGTTCACCACCATCGGTGGAGCGATAGACGCCGCCGTACTCACGATTGTTGATGAGGGCGGCGTAGAGGTGGTCGGGATGTTCGCGATCGGCGACGAGCACCATGACCTGGCGATGGGAGAACCCTCGGTTGGAAGGCTGGAAGGTGTTGCCGCCGTCGCTGCTGACGAGCACGCCGGCGCGATCGGTGGCGACCAGCACATGCTCTGGGTTGCGCGGATCGACCATCACGTCGTTAACGATGAAGTTAGTCGGGCTGATGCGAGCCCAGTTCGCGCCGGAGTCTTTCGTCCGCCACAGGCCTTCGGTGGTTCCCGCGTACACGACGTTGCGATTGACGGGATCCTGCTGGAGTTTGCGCGTGCGGCGCGCGGAAAACGGAATGCCCTGCACTTTTTTAAACGCGCTGCCGGCGGTTTCGCTCTTGTAAATGCCCGAGCAGGCGCTGGCGTACACGGTGTCGGGAGTGTGGTCGTCGATGATGATGGAAAAGACGTCGGAATCGTCGATGATGCCGTTTTTGATGTTGCTCCAGGTCTTGCCGCCGTCGTCGGTCTTCCATGGCAGATGCCAGGTTCCGGCGTAGATCGCGTCGGGACTGCGAGGGTCGATGGCAACAGAATAGAAATTCGTCAGCGAGCCGTTGTCGGCGGGCGTGATCTTCTCCCAGGTCTGGCCGGCATCTTTGCTGCGATAGACACCGTCGAGCGCTCCCGCGACGATGACGTTGGAATCGGAAGGGGCGATAGCGAGCGCGTGAATCGACTTTCCGTGGATGCCCGGGAGATTGTGCCAGGTCTGTCCGCGGTCGGTGGACTTGAAGACATCGCCGTCCCGGCTTTCGACGCTCCAGGCACCGACGTAAATGATGTTCGGATTTTTCGGATCAATCTTGATGCTGTCGAGAACGGAGTCAAAGTTCGCGCCAAGTTGCGCCAAGCCGGACCAATGCGCGCCGTTGTCGGTGGAAAGGAACAAAGCACCGGAACTGGTGCCGAGATAGATGCGCTCTGGGGATGCAGGATCATAGGCCAGACTGCGGGCATCGCCGCCCTCAGGGCCCAGCGATGTCCAGGAAGAGCCATAGGCGGACGCGAGAGCAAAAAGAACAAAGATGATGAGAGTAAAACGGGCCCGGAACAAAGAAGCCTCCACAAATAAGTGACTCTAGTTTCCCACGAGATGCGATGCCGGGGGAATGGAATCCGAATATCTGCCGGTTGAGCGATCCCAGCTAAAAAATAAAGGGCACGACCGAAGTCGTGCCCTCGAGGTTAAGACCGGTTATTGAGCCGGAGCCTTTTTTGGGGCGGCTTTGTGATGAACCGGCTTCTTAGGCGGCGCCTTGACGGCGTTCTCATCAACCGGCTGAGTATCAGGCTGGCTGAAGGTCGCGCCCGCGGGAACCAGCCAGTAATCGGTGGTCTGGCCTGCCGGCGGACCGGTCCGAACTTCGATGCGGCTCGGATCGATCTGCTGTTTGGCTTCGCCACCTGACAAGTATTCCTTCGAGTTCACCGCGCGTTGAGCGGCGAACTTGTCGGCGTCTTTCTTGTCGGTTGCCGGGTCGGAGTGTCCGACGATGACCAGCTTGGAGTCAGCCTCACGCTGCAAGCGGAGGGCGACTTCGTCGAGGACAGCCTTGCAGGCATTGTCCACGCGCCACGGACGTTTCTTGTCCTTGTCGAACTGGCAGGTACCGATGTTCGAGGCCTGCGGAGGTGGCGGCGGCACTTCCACGTTGACGGTAGAGTTGCAATTCGCCGTGAGGCCGCGATCGTCACTGACCGTTGCCGTGACCGTGATCGGACCCGCGGGTGCACCGGCGGTGTCGAGAGTGGCGCTGGCGCCGCTACCAGAAACGCGTCCGGCGGAGGTGGTGTAGTTGTAGGTCAACGGACGGTTATCCGGATTGCCTGCGGTCACCGAAACCGTCGACGGATCGCCTGCGCGAACCGTGGTCGGGTTGGCGGAGCAGCTTGCTGTCGGCGGATGCTTCGGCGGCTCGTTGATGGTGAAGTTCGCCGAGCAGGTCAGCGGACCCTGTCCCTTGCGGGGCTTGGGGTCGGTCGCCGTCGCAGTAACGGTGTAGTTGCCCGGAGCAAGGCCGGTGGTGTCGATCTGCGCGGCTGTACCGTTGCCGTTAATTTTGCCGCCGGTGCTCTTCCACTCGTAGGTTAGAGTCTTCTTCGGCGGAATGTTGGTCACGCTGGCGCTGACGGAAACTGGCTCTCCGGCCAGCACCGCAGGAGGCGTCGCGGCGGTGCAGCTCATCGCCATTGGAGGCAGAGGCTTTTCACCGCCAAAGTTGAAGACCAGACCGGTGCGCAGTTCGGCACCGGAGGTATCGTCGTCGCGGACGGGCGTTTGTGGGTAGAAGTTGTGGTGCGCCCAAACGTAGTCGGCCTGGAAGAGGCGGAAAGAAATCCGCCTGGTCAGCGGGATATCAAAGCCACCACCGGCTCGGATGCCGACGTTCTTATCGTTGTAAATACCGCCGGGAACCGCGGAGTCGATGGTGATCATGTGCAAGCCGACCATCCCTTCGACAAACGGCGTGAAGTGTTCCATGCGCCAGATAAAGCGTGGGCCCACCATGATGGTTCCAACCTGATTCTGGCCGAGCTTGTCTGTAGGCGAGAAATGGCCCGAGCCGTCCACCGAGATACCGAAGTGGTTGGTGAAATTCCAGGTAGGCGTGATTCCGAATCCCCTCGCTGAGCTGTTCAACTTGATGCCGTTCACCGTCAGGCCGGGGTCGTACCAGGCGTAGCCACCGAAGACATCCCACTTCGGATTCGGTTGGTCCTGAGCAAAGACGGCGGAGGAGGTCAAGGCGATTACGAGGAGGGCCAGCGCGAAAAGCGCCGGGCCAAAAACGCGCGAACGAAGTGACATGTAAATCCTCCGGTACAACCTAGATGCAGGAAACTTGAATTACTGCGAGATACAGAAGGACCCACACGGAAGAGATAAAAACCGTGCCGGAGAATTGTAACGCAGACTTTGTGAAAGAGGTAAGTACCTGTGGCCGATTGTTTACCGTCCGTAGCGTTAACACGCAAAAAATCGAGCGTGGCAATTGCATTCCAGTCCTCAAAAGTTAGACGCAGTCCGATGTCGTAGTTTGTACACTTATCGTGACAAGAAGGCGATATCGTCTCATCTTGGTCATGACGCGCGTTGGCGCTAGACCAACGCGAAAGTTTTGCACAGGCAACTTCCGGCGACCGCTGAAGGGGGAAACTTCCCCCGCTCTGGACTGAGTAACAGACGATAGAGGGCTGATTCCGCAATCGAGATGCCCTGAATTTGAAGCGCAAAAGTTACGCGTCAGGTAAAGATTGCATCCTAATAAGGAGCAACTTGCGACGGTTCGGCTGGCGCGATGAAAGTGAGCGGGTCCATTCCCAGTTTGTATAAGAGGCATGGAACGCTGAATAATAGGTTTCGTATATGACACAGGAACGAGTCCTGATCATTGAGGACGAAGAAAACGCACGCAGCGCCATGGCGGAGTTGCTGCAGGTTTGGGGCTACGCGACCGAAACGGCAGAAGATGGCGTCGAAGGGCTGGCAAAGGCGGAAAGCTGGCGGCCGTCGATCATCCTGCTGGATCTGCAAATGCCAAACATGAACGGCGCGGAAGCGATGTCGCGCCTGGCGGAGTCGTCGCAGGAGTTCAAGGTCATCGTGGTGACGGCGAACCAGGAGATCACGAACGTGGTCGAACTGATGAAGATGGGCGCCTACGACTACGTGACCAAGCCGGTCGATCGCAGCCGCTTGCGGGCGGTATTGCAGAATGCCGCTCGTCAGTACAACACCGACGTCCAACTCGAAGTAACGAAGCGCAAGTTGCGCGATACGGGCGTACTGGGTCCCCTGGTGGGTTCATCGCGCAAGATGCAGGAGGTATTTCGCCTCGTCGAGATGGTCGCGCCGAGCACGGCGTCGGTTCTCATCACCGGAGAAAGCGGGACAGGCAAAGAGCTGGTGGCACGAACCATCCACCTGCACAGCGCACGTAAAGACAAGCCGTTTGTGGCCATCAATTGTGCGGCAATTCCGGAGACGCTGATCGAAAGCGAAATCTTCGGACACGAAAAGGGTGCATTCACGGGCGCGTTAGAGCGCCGCGTTGGGTGCTTCGAGCTCGCGGAAGGCGGATCGCTTTTGCTGGACGAAATCGGCGAGATGCCAATCGGAACGCAAGCCAAGCTGCTGCGTGTGCTTGAAGATCGTAAACTGCGCCGACTGGGAAGTAAGGCGGAAACGACCGTGGATGTACGGGTGATCGCCGCGACGAACAAGCATCCGGAAGAGGCAGTGGCGAGAGGCGAACTTCGCAACGACCTTTACTACCGGCTAAACGTGTTCAGCATCAACATGCCTCCTTTGCGCGAACATAAAGAAGATCTGCCGGACCTGGTGAAGAACCTGATCGGCGAAATCGACGCCAAACACGGCCGCAGCGTGGCAATGGTCAGCGAAGCGGTGATGAACGTCTTCCACAGCTATTCGTGGCCGGGAAATGTGCGCGAACTGCGTAACGTGCTGGAACGGGCGATCATCGTCTGCGAAGGCTCGGTGATCGAAACACGTCATCTTCCGCCCGGATTCGGGCAAGTTACGCCCAAGCCCCCGGTGCTGGAGGCGAACGCGGTCCGGCTGGGAGTGGGAACCACCGTGGGAGAGGCCGAACGGTTGCTGATCATGAAAACGCTGGAATCGACCAACAACAATAAGACGCGCGCGGCAGAGATCCTGGGGATTAGCCTGAAAACCCTGCACAACAAGCTGAAGGAATACAGCCACCAGACCGCGGACGCCGCCGGGGAGGCATGAAAGCGCCGCTAGGTTCGCGTCCAGATGTCGCGTATGATTAGCGCCAGCAGGCCTCTCTGTCGTATCCCATGCGGCTCCGTCTGAAGACCAAACTCGTGATCGCCATCAGCGGGATGGTGCTTGCGCTGGTTTCGATCCTCTCCTACATATATCTGTCACAGCTTCTGCGGCAGAGGATCTCTGAGGCCTACGACGACGGGGATTTCATCGCTCACCAGATCTACCAGGTCTCGCGCGACGCGCTCGAGGCCGACCTGGCGAACGCGCACATCGACGAGAATAGCCCCGACGCGTTGCGCAAATTTATCGAGACCAGCCTGCAAAGCGATCCCGGAGTGAATTCGCTCCTCCAGTCGGTGGTGGGCTATTCCCCGAATATTTATGAGGTCGCAATTGCAGACGTGCACGGTAATGCCCTGCTCCACTCGGTGACCGACCTGGAAGGAAAGCCGCTTCCTCACCGTGAGCCGTTCTTGAAGCTGCGAAACGCCAGCTTCTGGCGGCAGATCAAGGTAGTGTACGGCAGGCCTGAAGTTTATGATGTAAATCTTCCGTTACAGCGCGCGGGACTGCCTTTCGGCGAGGTGAGGGTGGGCCTGCAGACGCTGTTCCTGAAAAACGAACTGGAGCCGCAGTTCAACCGGGCGTTGACGTTTGCGGGCGTCGCCATTCTCGTGTCGTTCCTGCTGGCGGCGGCGTTGTCCAATATTGCGCTGCGACCGCTGGAAGAAATCGGCGCCCGTCTGGATCGTATGACGGCCGGCGAGATCGATGTTCCGGTGGAGGACTCGAAGCCGCAGACGTCCGACGAATATGGAGCGGTCAACACCAAGATTGACAAATTGGGCCGCCAGATACGCGATGTGAAGGAAGTGTTCTCGGCGTTGAAGGAGAACCTCGACCAGATCATGGCCAATCTGCAGGACGGCCTGATGCTGTTCACGCGCGACTATCGCGCCGTTCTGGTGAGCGCGTCGGCAGAACGCTTCGTTGGAAAACCTCGCAGGGAAATTCTGGGGCAGCCGATCGAAGAAGTCTTCAGCAATACGACCGTGTTAGGTCGCATGGTCCTCGATGCATTCGAGCGTCATGAACCGCTGAACGCCATCGAGTTCGAGAACGAATCTCAACGCCGAATCGAACTTTCGATCGACTTTATCGAAGAGCATGGTGAACGCATTGGCGCGCTGCTGACGATCCGAGATGCCGAGTCGGTGCAGAAGATCGAGGACGAGATCGAGCTCTCGCGTAGGTTAGCAGCCATTGGCAGGCTGACTTCGGGTGTGGCGCACGAGGTGAAGAATCCGATCAACGCGATCGTGCTGCACCTGGAGGTGCTCAATGAAAAGATTCCCAACATGGCCCCCGACGCTAAGCGTCACGTGGATGTGATCAGCAGCGAGATCCGCCGTCTGGACCGCGTAGTGCAAACGCTGGTGGACTTCTCACGTCCGGTGGAGTTGCGGCTGGCGGAGATGGATCTCCGGCGCACTCTGGAAGATGTAGCGCTGCTGGCCATCCCACAGGCCAACGATCTTGGGATCAAGCTGGTTCGCGACATAGCGCCCGAGCCGTTGCCGGTCCGCATCGACGGCGACCTGATCAAGCAGGCGGTGTTGAACGTGGTGCTGAACGGCATCCAGTCCATGAACGGCAAGGCCGGCACGTTGACGCTACATGCCTACCGGGACAACGGGATTGTCACCGTGGACGTCCGCGATGAGGGTGGCGGGATTCCCCCGGCGCTGCGGGACAAGATCTTCAACCTGTACTTCACAACAAAGAAAGGCGGCAGCGGCATCGGATTAGCTATGACCTATCGCGTGATGCAGTTGCACAATGGATCGGTGGAGTTCGACTCGCGCGATGGCCAGGGAACAACGTTCCATCTGCGACTGCCGGTAGTGGCGTCAACCGAAGGGCCTGTGCCTGAAGTCACAGCTCAAACGCAGCGGCAATGATGACAATAGTTGCGGTTACGGGAGAGAAGGGTTACAAGTTGGGTATGAATTGGCGGCGAATATCCGGAGTGTTGGTGTTGGTGGCGCTGGTGCTGAGCGCGTCCGGATGCGACTTCAAAAAGAAGAAGCCGAATGTTCCGCAGCAGGCGCAGGCGCCGACCATTCCTACGTCACAATCTTCGAACGCAACAACGCAGCCGGGCCCGCCACCGCCGGCTTCCGTAGAACCCGCACGGCCCCTTCCAACGCCGGGGGAAGTGGCGTCAAACATTCCTCCAGAACAAACCGAGCCTAAACCCCAGCACAAAACGCCGCGGAAGGCGACGCCTCCAAAGAAGGCAGTCGTCGAGAATACGCCTCCCACGCCCGTTCCTGCGGCTCCACAGACGCCTACGCAGCAACCGCAACAAGGCCAATTGACGGCGTCAGTGTCGCACCACGATGCCCTGCAACAACGAGTGGACACCCAGCAACTGCTCGACGCGACCGAAGGCAACCTGCGCAGCCTTACGCGTTCGCTTTCCAACGATGAACAGGTGATGGTGGCGCACATCCGGTCGTACATGCAGCAATCGAAGAATGCGACCGGCGATGGTGACCTGGAACGCGCTTATAACCTGGCGCTTAAGGCGCGGCTGCTCTCCGACGAACTGGTAAAGAAGTAGTCCTCCCGAGTAGCTCGTTCCCAGCATTTATAATCAATAGTTCGGGTATGCCCCAAACTCCACTCCATGACCGGCTTGCGGCTGCTGGCGCCCAGATGGGCGAATACTGCGGTGCGGAAACGGCGAACTCTTTCGGCGATCCGAAAGCCGAGTACCAGGCGCTGATCTCGGGCTGTGCTGTTTACGACCTCGGCTGGCGGGCAAAGATTGTGCTCACCGGTGGCGATCGCACGCGCTGGGCCAACGGCATGGTCACCAACAACATTCGCGATCTGCAGGAGCACTACGGCAATTACAACTTCCTGCTGAATTCGCAGGGGCGCATCCAGGGCGACCTGTACATTTACAACCTGGGCGATCACCTGATGGTCGATACGGAGCTTTGGCAAAAAGCGAAGGTGCTGGAGCTGTTCGATAAGTACATCATCATGGATGACGTGGAGGTCGCCGACCTCAGCGATAAACTGACCGCCGTCGCGGTACAGGGGCCGAAGTCGCTCGACGTTCTGCGCAAGCTGGGGCTAACGATCGCCGATGAGGTCGAGCCGCTCAAGATCGAGCAGACGGTTTGGAACAACGCTGGAATATCGGTCACTCGCATGGCGAGCGACGTGTCGTTAGCGTTTGAGATTTGGATCGCGCCCTCAAACGTTGCCGCATTATGGGATGCGTTGACCCAGGCAGGAGCGCAGCCGGTCGGAACTGAGGCGCTGGAGATGTTCCGCGTGGCTGCCGGTGTGCCAAAGTACGGACAGGACATTACCGACAAGTACATTCCGCAGGAGACGGAGCAGTTCCATGCGCTGCACTTTGCCAAGGGATGTTACCTCGGGCAGGAAATTGTGGAGCGCGTGCGCTCTCGCGGCGCTGTTCATCGTCATTATGCCGCGTTCACCTTAGAGGGCCCCGCTCCAGCGCCGGGAACGGAGATCCAACAGGATGGCAAGCGCGTGGGCGAGATCACCAGCGCGCGCGGGGTTCCGGTCAACGGTCATCAACAGACAATCGCGCTGGGCTATATTCGCAAGGAATCGGGCGAGCCCGGCTCAGTGGTGCAGGTAGAGGGCCACGAAGCCCGCGTCTTCGCGCCACCGTACAAAGAAGCTTTACAGTCGTAACTGTCGGAAACGCATCGAATCGAAGTGCGACCAAGTGAACAATCATGCCTGATAAGAAAAAAGACGAGTTTGTAGTCCAGGACCGCCGTCGCTTCTCTTTTGAGGACGGCGAAGTACACGACAACCCAGAACGCTCTGCCGAAGAACCCAAAGTCGAGGAGCCAACTGCCGCCGCACCGCCTGCAGCTGAACAGAAGAAAGGTGAAGTGCGCGAGTTTCCCAAGCGCGACGAAACGCCTACGACCACGGAAGAGGTGATCGACAAGGAACAGCAAGGGCCTCCGTTGAGCGCGAGCGAGCGCAAAGCCGGCGATGACGCGTTCGCGCAATCGTCTAAGAAGATCGACGAACAGATTAAGTCGCAGCTCGGGCGGAACTCGGAAGAATTCCAGATGACGTTCGACCGGTTCATCGCGTCGCTTTACATGACGGCGCTGATGCAACTGGGCCTGTTGCAGGAGCAAGGCGGGCAGCCGCGCATCGACATCCTGGGCGCGCGGCAGACGATCGACACGCTGTTGCTGTTGCGTGACAAGACCAAGGGCAACCTGACGCCGCAGGAAGATACGCTGATGGGGAACTCCATCTACGAAGTGCAGATGGCCTACGTGGAAGTGACCAACGCCATAACGCGTAAGGTACAGCCGGCGCCGCCAGGAGCCGTACCGAATCCGTTCGTCAAAAAATGAAAGCCACACTGACCGTCCTGGGAAGTGGTACGTCGATGGGTGTCCCGACGCTGGGGTGCCCTTGCGCCGTCTGCCATTCCACGGATCCGATGGACCGCAGAACGCGTCCGTCGGTGATGGTCAGCTACGCTGGGCGAAATGTGGTCATAGACACAACGCCCGATTTTCGCGAACAGGCGATTCGCGAGTCGATCACGCACCTCGATGCCGTACTCTACACGCACGCGCATGCCGACCACATCCTTGGACTCGACGACCTGCGCCCGTTGACCTTTCGCGGCATAGACATTCCCCTCTATGCCGATGCTCCGACCGTATTTCGACTGAAAGAAATTTTCGGCTACATTTTTGCGGGCAACTATCAGTACGGCGGATCGGCAAAGGTAGTGCTCAACTCGCTGGATGGCGACTTGGATCTATGGGGCGCGAAGTTTCGACCTCTGAAGGTGAAACATGGCGAGTCGGACATACTCGGTTTTCGATTTGGCTCCGCCGCGTACCTGACCGATTTCAGCGATATTCCAGATGAATCGATATCGCAATTGCAGGACCTCGATGTTCTGTTTCTCGACGCGCTGCGCCACCGCCCGCATCCAACGCACTCGACGCTGGCGAACTCGATGCGAATCGTGGAAGAACTGAAGCCCCAGCGGGCGTTTTTCACGCACATTTCGCACGACTTGCCGCATGCGGAAACGAATGCAACGCTGCCAGAGAGTGTCCGGTTGTCGCACGACGGGCTCAAACTGGAATTCGAAATCTGACGATGCAAGTCTTTCGACATCTCGAAGAGATTCCTGAGAACTTTGGGCCGACCGTAGTCAGCATTGGCAACTTCGACGGTGTTCATCGCGCGCACCAGGCCGTACTGCGTGAGGTCATTTCGCGCGCACGACATCTGGGCGGTCACGCAATGGCCATGACCTTCGACCCGCATCCGACACGCATCTTGCGTCCCGACCAAAATCTGAAGCTGATCAGCCCGACCCCCATAAAGCTGGAGCTATTGGAGCAGTCACGTCTGGATGGTGTCCTGCTGCTGCCGTTCACGCGCGATCTGTCGATGATGACTCCACGGGAATTCGCGCAAGAGATTCTTGCCAAGAAGTTGAACGCGAAGGAAGTCCACGAAGGCTACAACTTCCACTTTGGCCACAAAGCATCAGGTAATGCGCAAGTGCTCACAGAATTGGGCCGCGAGCTCGGCTTCGACGTCGTCACTTATCCGGAGATGACGCTCCGGAAAGAAAAAGTCTCAAGCAGTGAGGTGCGGAGGCTGCTCGGCGAGGGCAACGTCAGCAAGGCGCGGCATCTGCTCGGGCGGGTGTTTTCGATCCACTCGACGCCCGGCCGCGGCCGCGGCTACGGCCACAAGTACACGGTGCCAACGATCAACCTAAGTCGCTACGACGAACTGGTGCCGAAGAACGGCGTGTACATTACGCGCTCGAAGATCGGCAACGAGTGTTTCGACTCGGTGACCAACGTGGGCGTGCGCCCGACGTTCGGTCCGGATTCGTTTGCAATCGAGAGCCACCTGCTGAACTTCCATCCCATCGAGCTGCAGGCAGACACTCCGGTGGAACTGATGTTTCTGAAATGGATTCGCCCCGAGATGAAGTTCGAGTCGGTCGATGCCCTTCGGGAGCAGATCGCGCGCGATGTCCACAAGGCGCGGCGGTTCTTCCATCATCTCGCGAAACACTCTTAGGGTTCCGGGGCACTTCACCGATTTACATTCACCACCATCGCGGGCGGAGTCTGAAGGTTCGCGCGATAGATGAACTTCCGCGCAGCAACCTCGGCAACGGCATCCACACGCACGAAATATTGGCCATTCGGCACGGTCGAAGTAAATGGGACCACCTGGTCCACGTCCTGCGACAGCGAAAAGTGTTGATACCCGAGGGTGAACGCCTTACCGATTTCGTTCACTGCAACGACAACGACAGTGAGATCGAAGTTATCGCCGTGCGTGCTGCCATTCGTAACCTTAATGCTTCCGGAAATCGCATTTTCCGTAAGCCTTGGCGGACTTGCCCACACAAGCAGCAGCGGGCCCTGCACTTCAATGGTGAAGTCGTGCCGGACCACGGTATTGGTGGCCAGATCGCGAACGTTAAGCGTGAACTGGTAGATGCCGGTGGTAGTAGGAACTCCACTAAGAACACCGGTGTTTCCTTGAAGAACAATTCCCACCGGCAGCTTACCCTTGGTGATGGTCCACTCGAAGGGACCGCGTCCGTTCTGAAGCTTGATGGCTGCGTTATAAAGATTGCCCGCACTGGCCGTGGGAAGTGCTTTGGTCACGAAATCGAGATGGCCGTCGGCGGTCTGTGCAGCGAGAGTCGCCGTGAGCAGCAGAAGAATCAAACACCGCCACATCGAATCATTATAGGGTCGTTTTTGGGAGTGGCGTGAAATGGCGTGGCCATGGATGTAATAGAATCGCCGCGGATGCCTCCGGCCACTCTCACGATGGCGAGCATCACTCCCGCGCAGCGGCGAACCTTGATTGCCGCAGCTTTGGGCTGGGCGCTCGATGCTTTCGACGTAATGCTGTACGCGATGGTCCTCACCCATGTCATGCAAGATCTCAGCATGACGAAGGGAACGGCTGGACTACTGAACACCCTGACACTGCTGGCGTCCGGAATTGGCGGCGTGCTGTTCGGCTTTATCGCCGATCGTGTTGGCCGCAAGCGCGCGCTGATGCTGAGTATCCTGACCTACTCGGTATTTTCTTTCGCGTCAGGATTGGCGACTTCGGTGAAGATGCTGGCCGCGTTCCGCTTCGCGCTCGGGCTGGGAATGGGCGGCGAATGGAACACCGGAGCAACTCTGGTAGCGGAGACGTTTCCGACCGAACTCCGTGCCAAAGCCATTGCGATCGTGCAGAGCTCGTGGGCATTCGGATACGCGGCGGCGGCGCTGGTGGCGGGAATCGTGCTGCGCTACTTCGACTGGCGTGTGGTCTTTTTCTTCGGGATCCTGCCGGCACTTATAACGCTGTGGATCCGCAAGGACGTGCCGGAATCGCAGATGTGGCGTGAGAGCCGGGAAACGGCTACCAAGGCAAGCATCGCGGAACTGTTTCGCGGACGATTTGTCCGTTCCACCTTTGCGCTAATGTTGCTGAACCTTTTCGGCCTCTTCGGGTGGTGGGGTTTGTTTACCTGGATCCCGCCGTATCTCTCACTTCCTGTCTCCCAAGGAGGCCGCGGCTTCGGATTGATGGGCACGACGGCGCTTCTCGTCTTCTTGAACCTGGCAGGCATGTTCCCCGGATACGTGAGCTTCGGCTGGGTCGCCGATCGCCTGGGCCGCAAACGTTCATTCCTGTTCTACCTGCTGGCTGCGGCGATCCTGGTTCCCATCTATTCGCAGGCGCGAAGTGAAACGGCGCTGTTGCTGCTTGGGGCGGTCGTCGCGTTTTTCGGAACCGGCTTCTTCTCCGGATCGGGGTTGATTGCGAGCGAAATCTTCCCCACGGTCCTTCGCGCTCGCGCGCTCGGCTTTACCTACAACGGCGCCCGGACTTTGAGTTCGCTCGCCCCATTTGTAATCGGACGCATCGGACAGCAGCACGGGCTCAGCGCCGCTTTCTACCTCTGCTCGGCGGCATTTCTATTGAGCGCGGTGATGTCCACCCTGCTTCCCGAGACGCACGGCAAGCGTCTGGAGTAGCATCCTTGTCCAGAATCCAGCGCTCATGAGACGCTAAATCCAGTGGCCTCTTCGACGACCATCGTTCGCAATTCACCGCTCGACATCTCCATGTGGCCGACGTTTCGCCGGCGAGTGTTCCTGATCGTGCTGGTTGCGCTGCTGCTAAGGCTGGTAGTTCTGATGCCTCGCGTCCGCCACTTCCACTATGAGAACGACGAGAGCACCAATATCTCTACGTCTCTCGCTCTCGGCGAAGGCTTTGCTAATCCATTTGGCATCAGGACGGGACCCACATCGTGGCTGCCACCGATGTACCAGTGGATCATGGCGGGCGTGTTCAAAGTCTTCGGCGTGAAAACGAAAGCCTCCGCGGCAGTGATTCTCGCGCTGAACTGCCTCTTAGATTCCATCACTGTCATTCCAATATTCCTGATCGCCTGCCGAACGTTCGGGCAAAAGGTCGCGCTCTGGTCGGCGTGGACCTGGGCCTTGTTTCCCTACGCCATCTACTGGGCGATTCACACCAACTGGGATACCTGCCTCTCCACGATGGTCATGACCTTCGCCTTTTGGCTGTCGCTTGAGGTCGGCTTTGGCGCGGGCTGGAAGACATGGATCTGGTTCGGGATCGTGTGGGGCATCAGCGCGCTCAGCAACACGGCCACTCTGGCGTTTCTTCCGTTCGCGGCGGCGTGGATCCTGTGGCGCCAGCGCGGCGAACTCCCGCAAACGATTGCCAAAGGCGCCGCAGCCGCTGTCATCTTTCTGGCGATCATCACCCCGTGGCTGGTGCGCGATTACCGTGTCTTCCACAAGTTCATTCCGATCCGCGGCAACTTCGGCCTCGAGTTGTATATCGGAAACTCGCCCGGCGCCAACGGAACCTGGCAATGGTGGCTGCATCCGTCGCAAAACGTGCTGGAGATGAAGCAGTACGTTGAGATGGGCGAAACGGCCTACGTTGCCGAAAAAGGGCGAGCTGCCAGGGCGTTGATCGCCGCGAATCCAGCGCGGTTCCTCAAAGTCAGCGCGATGCGATTCGTTTATTACTGGGCTGGCGTACCGCGTGCCGAAAAATATCCGATTCTCGAAGCACTGCGCCAATCGCTCTTCCTGGGATTCTCGGTGCTCGCCGTCTGGGGCGCGATCCGCGCATGGCGCAAGGGGGAATGCGGATACGCGCTCTACGCGCTCTTGCTGCTCAGCTTCCCTACCGTTTATTACTTCGTATTTCCGCACGCCCGGTACCGGCATCCGATCGATCCCATCCTGATGATCTTGTCGGTGTACCTGATTGGCGAAGCCCTCAAAAAAGGAACCAGCCTCAATCTCCGCCTGACTTGTACTCGGTGATGCCTTCCCTTGCACCGCCGTTTGATCGGCGTTACTATGCGCCCGCAAATCGACTGCTGCAAATTCAGCCGTAGCTGCGGGTTCATCTGGAGGCTCCCCATGAAAACGTTACGTTCCCTTTCCATTGCCTTGGTCCTGTTCACGCTGCCTGCGTTTGGGCAGAGCAAGATCGTCATTCCCGCCGGCACGCCCGAAGATAAAGCCCTGACCGAGATCAGCCAGCAAAACGATCAGGACAAGCGCGTGTCGATGCTCGATGATTTCGTCAAGCAATACGCGAATAACCCTGCTGCTGTCGCCTATGGGAACTGGCAACTGTCGCAGCAGTACGTGACTTCCGATCCGGCGAAGGCGATGGATTATGGCGACAGAGCACTCGCGGCGATGCCCGACGTACTCGATATTCTGCAAACCCAGGCCGATCTCGCCCAGCAGACCAAGAACTATGCGAAGGTGGTGGATTACGCGGTCCGCGGCGCAGTCGTAATCAACAACATCGACAAGCAGCCGAAGCCCGAAGGCACAGGCGACGACGACTGGGCGAACCAGATCGCGACGCAAAAAGCCAACGCCGCCCCGATTTACGATTACCTCGCCGCTGCCGGCTACAATGCCATGGCCGCCGAACAGGATCCCAAGAAACGCCTCACCGAGGTCGAACGATTCACCGAAGCATTTCACGGCTCGAAACTCAGCGAGAACGCCAACCTGCTGGCCGTCGCCACCTACAGCGAATTGAACGACATGGCAAAGCTGACCGCGTTCGGAGACAAAGCTCTCGCCGCCGATCCGAAGAACGCCTCTCTATTAACTCTGCTGGCGAATGCTTTTGCTGAAGATCCGAAAGGCACGAACCTGGCGAAAGCCGACGCATATTCGCGCCAGGCGATTGAACTGATCAAGGCCGATACGACCACTCCGGCCGAGAACCGTCAGATCACCGAAGGCTTCGCGCACCAGATTCTCGGCTACACCTTGCTGCGCCAGGAGAAGACTGCGGCTGCCATCACCGAACTGAAGACTGCCTCCACGATGCTGAAGAGCGATCCGGCGAAGTATTCCATCACGCTCTACCGCCTGGGCTTTGCCTATGCCAAAGACAAACAGAATGCCGCCGCCAAGCAGGTGCTCACCGAATGCGTCGCGGTCGATGGGCCATTCAAAGACGCTGCCCGGGAACTGCTGGCCAAAGTAAATGCCGCGAAGGCGGCGGCCAGGTAGTCGAGCCCTCACGATTAACGCCGTCCTTCGGGGCGGCGTTTTTTTTGTCGATTTCCGGATATGCCGAACGACTTACTGGTGAAAGCAAGATCGATAGGAGGTTCGGATATGCGGAACATCAACACCAATAGCCTGGCAAACGCGAAGAGCCGTTTCCTGACACTCATGTTAGCTGTGTCGATGTTGGCCGCCTCGGTGACGGCGACCAGCCCGAGCGTGGCCACCGCCTCCGCATCGTTAATCCGCAAGGTCCAGCAGGTGCAGCACGAATCGCGGGAGATGATCCGCTTTTCGTTGCGCCTGTACCGGTTCTACAAGTTGAGCTCTGAACGGCCCGTCATGCAAGCGAGCGCCTGCGAATAAGTGACCGGTTTTGTTCCTCACCTTCCTGCGGTAAGATTCTCCTTCCTTACATTCGAAATTTCCTGAAAAACTTGTCGATCTCCCAAGGGCCCATTCGTCATACAGCAAAGGAGGCGTTTATGTTCTCGAAACGATCGGGGATTTCGTTGCTGATTTTGGTCCTTCTCATGTGCCTTGGCGTAACGGCGCAGAAGCTGTCGGAAGTCCACCCCAACCCTGGCTTCGACAAAATCAAGACCCTCGTCGGCGAATGGGATGGCACCGTCGTAGAAGGCGGACAGACTCTGCAGACTCACGCAGTCGTTACAGTCGTTTCCGACAACTCGGCGATCATGCACCAGCTCGACCCGGGCACGCCGCACGGCATGATCACCATGTTCCACACCGATGGCGCGGACCTGCTCGCGACGCATTACTGCGCTGCACATAATCAGCCGCGCATGAAGCTGGTTCCTTCCGATGATCCCAAGTCGCTGCTCTTCGACTTTAAGGACGGCACGAACATAGCTCCGGGTGACGGACACATGCAGAGTGTCAAATTCATCTTCGTCGATGCCGACCACCATTTTGAAGACTGGTCATATATCGATGGCGGTCAGATTTTCACGCGGCGCTTCGACTTCCACCGCAAGAAGGCGTGATCTGATATCTTCTCTCGCGTGACCATCGCGAAGAAGAAAATCGCCGTCATCCCCGGCGACGGCATCGGCAAAGAAGTTATTCCCCAGGCCCTCAAAGTTATCGAAGCCACCGGCGCTCTCGTCGAGTTCACCCACTTCGATTGGAGCGCTGACCGCTATCTGGCCGACCACACCACCGTTCCGCCTGACGGATTTTCTATGCTCGCGAGCGATTACGATGCCATCTTCGTCGGGGCCCTGGGCGATCCGCGAGTGCCCTCAAACATTCACGCCAAGGAAATCCTGCTTGGCATGCGCTTCAAGATGGATCTCTTCGCCAATGTGCGTCCGGTGAAGCTGCTCGACGAGAGCCTGTGTCCTCTGAAAAACACACGACCCGAAGACATCGACTTCGTTGTGATCCGCGAGAACACCGAAGGCGTTTATATGGACATGGGAGGCTTCTTCAAAAAAGACACGCCCGACGAAGTCGCCACCCAGGAAGACATCAATACCCGAAAAGGCGTCGAGCGTGTGATTCGCTTCGCCTTCGACTACGCTCGACAACACGGCCGCAAGAAAGTGTTGATGTCAGACAAATCGAATGTGATGAGCTACGCCGGCGGTCTGTGGCAGCGCGTCTTCAAACTGGTCGCGGCGGAACATCCGGAAATCCAGACGCAACACATGTATGTTGACGCGCTCTGCCTGCAGATGGTGCGCGACCCGAAGTCGCTCGACGTCATCGTCACCAACAACATGTTCGGCGACATCGTCACTGACTTAGCGGCAGCGTTACAAGGCGGGCTCGGCATGGCCGCCAGCGGCAACATTCATCCCGGACGTACCTCGATGTTCGAGCCGGTCCACGGCTCTGCACCGCCAATTGCGGGGAAAAATATCGCCAATCCCATGGGCGCGATCTTAACTGCCGCGATGATGTTGGCGAATCTGGGATTCACGCGGGAATCAGCCCGAATCGACGCGGCGGTGCTGGAAGCGGTTCGCGCCCGCAAAACCACCGTTGATGTCGGAGGCAGCCTCGGTACGAAAGAATGCTCGGGGTGGATTGCCGAACGCGTGCGTTAATCAGTGTTCGACGGGCGCGGTGTCGGCCTGCTTCTCTTCGGGCTTTTCCACGGTGAATCGCACTGCAAATCCGGCGGTGATGATCGCCAGCCGAGGCAGGCTGCCGTTGGGGCGGCGAAACTTCTTCAAGTCATCCAGGCTCGAAATTTTTGTCATTGCCTTCAGGAAGGCCGCAGACGGGATCTGGTCGAACGTGAAATCGTCGGGCGGCTTGAATGTCGCTTGCCGTTCCGCGATCAATTGCCGTTCGGTGGTGAATTCATCCTTCAACGAAGGATCGAACACTACCACCCAATAAACGTCGAACTCTTTCGGATCGTCTGGCGCCAGGCTCAGAATTGCAGTGTTGTTGAATCTGGGATCACCCGGAATCTCGTGTTGCGTGCCCGGAATCACGATATAGAGATTAGGACGCTTGTCGCTGGGCTTCGGCGACACCCGCGGACCCAAATTCCAAGGCCCGACCACCAAAGTATGCTCACCGGCGTCGTACGGTCCGGCATGAATCTTCACCAGATCACCACCGTAATACGCATCTTCAAGGTAGACTTTTGGCGTGGACTTAGCCGCCGTTTTCGTCTTCGGCTTCGTCGCGGCAGAAGCGCAGACGCCCACCGAAACAAACAATGCGGCACAGACCAGACGTCGTTTTTGCGTGATCAAGCGCAGTTTTCCACCTCCGCGCACTGCCAATCCGACGGTCTTCAGGTAAGCTGATTATAGCTTCGATTTTTCCATCCACCAGGCACGTGGGGACATCACCTTTCGTACGGTAACGCCGTAGCTTCTATGCGCAAAATCCTCGGCCATCGCGGACTTCGTCTCATCCTGGTCGCCAACATCGTTTCCATGATCGGCAGCGGGATGAATGCCGCTGCGGTCACATGGTTCCTGTTGAAGGCTACTGGCACAGAGGTTGCGTTAGGCTGGCTGCTCGTCCTGCAGACACTCCCCGCCATGTTACTGATGCCGTTCACGGGCGTCGTCATCGACCGTGAAGACCGTCGCCATCTGGTTATGATTCTCGATGCCGGCCGCGGGTTGGTGATCCTGCTGGTCGCCATCCTCGCCATCCTGCATCGCGTACAGACCTGGCAGATCTACGCAATGGCGATCCTGGTCGCCGCCGGATTCTGGATGTTCTGGCCCACCGTTACCGCGCTCGTACAGGAACTCACACCCGATTCCGAGTTCGTTCACTCGAACACCTTTCTGCTCGCTGGGGTGCAAGGCGGATGGCTTCTCGCCGGCGCCGTTGTCGGATTCGTGTACAACCACATTGGGCTCGGCGGCGTGCTGCTTATCGACTTCTCGACTTACGTGGTTTCGTTCTGCTGCTACCTGGCGGTTCGCAAAGGCAGGCAAGTGGTGCATCACCCGGTGCGCGAAGAAATCGTCGAAGCCGAGCGCTCGGTGCTGCGCTACTTCACCGAAATGCGCGAGGGGTATCGCTATATTCGTGGCAGCCGCTACCTGGTGCTGCTCGCGATCAGTTGGGCGCTGTTCCTGAGCGCCATGCTCATCAACGGCATCCTCAGCGCGCCGTTCAGCGATCGCATTCTGCACGCCGGCGCTGTCGGCTATGGCTGGCTCAACGCCGGATGGGCGATTGGCGCCGTGCTCAGCACGATTTATACCGCGTGGATGATCCGGCGATTCCGCGCTCGCGGCGCGATCGCCATCACCATGGCAACACTTTCTGCCAGCTGGTTCGTGCTCCCCTTCTCACGCTTCCTCGCGCTGGCGGTGTTGATTTACGGCATCGGTGGATCGGCTCGGGGCGTCTGCGGAGTTGCACTCTCCAGCGATCTGATGGAAATCGTGCCGAAGCATCTGATGGGACGCGTGCAGAACATCATCTTTCTCGCCGGAAATTTTCTACAGGTGTCGCTGGGAATGGTTGTCGGTATGATTGCGCATCGCGTAGGACTGGCCGTCGCCTTCTCCATCATCGGCAGTTTGTATTTCTGTGCCTTTGCCGCGGCGCTCGTGCCTGCTGAGCAACCGGCTGTCGAGCGCGCCGGCGCGTCTATCGCATAGCTCTCAGCCCATGCCTTTGTTATTCTTCTAATTTCGTCTGTGAGGAGGATCGAATCCTGATGGCTACCAGTCTGGAAGGACGCACTGCCGTAGTCTTCGGCGTCGCCAACAAGCGCAGCATCGCCTGGTCGATCGCGCAGCAGCTTCACAAAGCCGGCGCAACCGTCGTCATCACCTATCAGAACGAGCGCCTTCGTCAGGAGGCCGACGATCTCATTCAGTCGCTGCCCGGAGCGGCCGGGTTCCAGTGCGATGTCTCTCGTGACGAGGAAATCGATAAACTCTTCGCCCAGCTGAAAGAACGTTACGGCAAGATTCACACGCTGGTGCACTCAGTGGCCTATGCTCCGGCGGAAGAGCTCAAGGGCGACTTCCTCAACACCACCCGCGAAGGCTTCCGCATCGCGCACGACGTCAGCGTTTATTCGCTGATTGCCGTCACCCGCGCCGCCGCACCCCTGATGACCGAAGGCGGCAGCGTGATCACTCTCACATACTACGGCGCGGAAAAGGTCGTTCCACGATATAACGTGATGGGCGTCGCCAAGGCCGCGCTCGAGGCGACAGTTCGTTACCTCGCCAACGATATGGGACGCCAGAATGTGCGGGTCAATGCCATCTCCGCCGGACCGATCAAAACCCTGGCGGCGCGCGGCATTTCCGGACTCGGCGACATGCTCTCCAGCCACTCCGAGCGCGCTCCGCTGAAGCGTAACGTGGAAACCGAGGAAGTCGGAAAAACCGGACTGTTCCTGGCGTCGGACTTAAGCACCGGCATCACCGGCGAAGTAGTCCACGTGGATTGCGGCTACAACATTATGGGATTCTAGGAACCAAGTAAGATTGACGATTTCAGATTGAAGATTGAAGATCGGCGACGGCCCGAGTTTTCAATCTTAAATCTTCAATCTGAAATCTTAAATTTTCGATTTTCCGCTCCCGTTCTCTCAATCGCGACCTCCACGTCGCGCTCCTTCAACAGTTTGGGAAACTTTTCTCCCCACTCGATCAGGACCAGATTTCGGTCGTCGTTGATCAACTCATCGAGCCCAAGCGTATCGAGTTCGCGAGGCGTATCGATGCGATACAAATCAATGTGATAGACGCTGACTTCCGGCCCACGATATTCATGAATCAGCGTAAACGTCGGACTGGTCACGTTGTCCTGCGACGCGGCCTCGAATGCCTCGGCGATTCCCTTCACCATCGTGGTCTTTCCCGCCCCGAGATCGCCTCGCAGCAAAACCAGCCTTGGTGGCCGAAAATCGGCCGCCAGCTTCCTTCCGAGTTCGATGGTCTCCTCGGCTGAGTTCGTGATGTATTCGCGCGTCGCCATCAGTGGGGTGAGGAATGGGGCGAGCCGTGCGGTGATCCATCAGGAGAACCGTGCCCGCGGGGTGCTGGCTTAGCGGCTGTCGCTGTCCCGCCAATCGTGAATGATTTCATCCCGAGTTGTTGTTTGGCGCGGCGAAACGCTTCCGGCAAATTGGCAATGATGTCGCCTGCGATCATCGACGCCTCTCCCATCTTGTCGCGCGCCGCATCGCCGGCGAGTCCGTGCAGATAAACCGCCGCCAGTACCGCACGTATCCAGCGATCATCTCCCGGTATCGAGTGCGCCTGCGCCATCATCCCCGCCGTGATGCCCGTGAGCACGTCGCCCGACCCTCCGCTCGCCATCCCCGGATTGCCCGTGGTGTTCACCCAGATCATCCCGTCCGGCAACGCCACCAGCGTGCGATGCCCCTTCAACACCAGGATGCAGCGATGACTCTTCGCAAACTGCTTCGCTACGCCAATGCGATCACGCTGAATGTCAGCCGTCGAGATTCCACTGAGCCGCGACATTTCTCCCGGATGAGGCGTCAGCACCAGCACGCGCTTGCTTCCCTCCAGGCGAGTCGAGAGTCCATCAAACGCATTGAGCCCATCGGCATCGATCACCAGCGGCATCGTGTATTTTTCGACAAACGCTCGCACAAACTGAACCGTGCCGTTATGTCGTCCGACTCCCGGCCCCAGCGCGACCACATCCATGCCTTTGACGAGCGCGTCCATGCGGCCGAAATCGTATGCCGCGGGCGATATGGTGCCAATCTCGGTTTCCGCCAGTGGTTCGGTCATAATCTCGGGCGAAAAGCTTGCCACCGTGTTGAGCACCGACTTCGGCGTGGCGATCGTGGAAAGCCCTGCGCCACTGCGTAGTACCGAGAGGCCCGCCATTGCCGCCGCACCACTTTTTCCGAACGATCCGCCCACCACCAGCGCGTGCCCGTAAATTCCCTTGTGACCTTCCGGCTCGCGATCGGCCAGGAACGCGGCAAAATCGCGCGGCGTGATCACCTGCAGATTCGCACTCGACTGGATCGCTTCGTCGGGCGACCCAATCGGCGCCACCATTGTGTCTCCGCGCGTGAGATTGGCAAACACGTGCGCCGGGCGAGGAGCAGTGAACGTCACGATATGATCCGCCCTTGCCATGGGTGACCCATTCAACCCCTCTGTTGGCTTGAGTGCGGTGGTTGCATCCGCCTCCGCGCCCGAAGGAATATCGACGGCCACCACCGGTTTCCTCGCCGCGTTGATTCGTGCAATCGCCTCCGCGTACAGGTCGCTCACCGGCGGACGAAATCCGGTGCCGAGAATCGCGTCGATGATCACGTCGGCCGTCATTGCGATCGTCATGGGGTCGGCCTTGATCTGCTCCGGCGTGGTGATCACCACCGGATCGAGCTTCATCTGGCGGAACATCTCAGCTGCGTCGCCTTTTAACTCCGCCGGATCGCAAAGCAGAATCACCACTACGCGCTTGCCTTCATTGCCCAGCCTTCGCGCCACTACGAAGCCGTCGCCGCCGTTGTTGCCCTTGCCGCAGACCACCGTAAACCGTCGCGCCTTCGGATACTTCGCCAGCGCAAACCGCACCACCGACGCGCCGGCATTCTCCATCAGGGTGAGCGACGGCACACCAAACTTTTCGGTTGTCACGCGATCAATCTCGCGCATCTCCGCTGCGGTTGTGATCTTCATTTCGTCGCCGCGCTCTCTTCCAGCCGGTGCAGGCTCGGCGGATCCCCCATGGCAATCAGGTAATCGCCCGCTTCAATCTTATCCTCTGGCCCGGATTAAACCTCATTCCGCTCGCCCGCTTGATCGCCAGCACAATCACGTTCATGTCCTGCCGGATCCGCGATCCCGCGATGGTTTGCCCCGCGTACCGCGAGGCCGCCGGCACCTGGATCTCTTCGATCTCCCAATCGAGCTTGCGATCGCGCGCGGTCGCCGTATCGATGAAGTCGATCACATTCGGGCGCAGAAACGATTGCGCGATCCGGTGTCCGACAAACGAATAGGGCGAGATCACCGTATCCGCGCCCGCGGTCCGCAGATGCTTTTCGGCATCTTCTTCGCTCGCCCGCGCAATGATCTTCAGCTTCGGATTCAAGGTTCGTGCCGTCAGCACAATATACAGATTGATGGCGTCCGTCGTCGCCGCCGCAACCAACCCCCGTGCCTCGCCGATATTCACCGCCCGCAGTGCCGTCTCCTGCGTGGCGTCGCCATTCACCACCAGCCACTCCGGATCGAGCTTCTGCATCTTCTCCTGGTTGTTATCCACGATCACGTACGGCACGCGATCGCGCAGCAGTTCGCGCACCACGCTGCGCCCCACGCGCCCCGCGCCACAAATGATGTAGTGATCCTTCAGCCGGCTGATTTCGCGTTCCATGCGACGCCTTCCAAAAAACTTTAACAGCTCGAACTCCACGAGAGCCGACGCCAGTGCCCCAATCGCCAGGAACACCAGCCCTACGCCGACGATGATGACATAGACGTTGAACGCGCGCCCTGCCGTGCTCAGCTCGTGTACCTCGCGATAGCCGATGGTGGTGATGGTGGTCAGCACCATGTAAAACGCGTCGAACCACGACCAGCCTTCAATCAGGTGGAAGCCCACCGTACCGATGAAGGCATGCAGGGTGAGTAGCGAAAGAATCACGCGCAGATTGCGCAGCCCGGGGATGGGGGCGGTGCTCATCGGTCAGCCAGTGTGCGCGGAACCACCGTGAAAGCGCAAGTGCAAGACAAAAGCCGCGGCGCACCGCGGCTTTCTGTCCCAAAAGATCATTCAGTCTGCCATGACCGGCTTGGGCTTCTCGGTCGTTTCCAGCGCCTGAACCCGGCTGTGGTGACGGCCGTACGTGAAATAGATGATCAGTCCGATAACGAGCCAAATGATGAGACGAGCCCAGTTGATCCAGCCGAGCTTGTACATCATGTAGCCGTTGAAAATGATGCCGAGTATCGGCACGAACGGCACCAACGGGGTGCGGAACGGACGATGCTGCTCCGGGTTCTTGTTCCGCAACACCATGACGGCGATACATACGATAACAAAAGCCAGAAGTGTGCCGATGTTCACCATCTTGCCAATATCATCAATTGGAACGGTGCTGCCGACCACGGCCGCGAGCAATCCCACCAGAATTGTGTTCTTCCATGGGGTGCGGAACTTCGGGTGCACATCGGCGAAAAACTTGCGCGGCAGCAAGCCATCATTGGCCATCGAGTAAAGCACGCGCGTCTGGCCCAGCAACATCACCAGCATCACGCTGGTCAGTCCGGCCAGAGCACCAAGAGTGATGATGTGGGATGCCGTCGTCAGACCACGGTCCATGAATGCGCGAGCGATGGGAGCCTCGATGTTGATCTCGCGCCACGGCACCATTCCGGTTAGTACACCAGCAACGGCGATGTACAAGAAGGTACAGACGAACAGTGACGCGATTATGCCTATGGGCAAGTCTCGTTGTGGGTTCTTCGCCTCCTGAGCTGTGGTGGACACGGCATCGAACCCAATGTAGGCAAAGAATATGTATGCTGCCCCGGCGCCAATCCCCGAGAACCCATAAGGCGCGAATTCCGACCAGCCGTGTCCCCAGTTCGCGGTGTTCACGAACCGAGATCCCAAGGCGATCACAAACAAGACCACTGAAACCTTGATGACAACGATGATTGCATTAAAGCGCGCGCTTTCTCTGATGCCGATCGTGAGGATGGCAGTGATCACCAGCGCGATGAGGAATGCCGGCAAGTTGAATCCGAACTCGGCGCCAAAGATGTGCGGTGCGCCAACTAGATCATGCGCGCGCTGCACCAGTTCAGGCGATTGAGTGGTGATGATCGCCTGCATCTTGTCGATAAATGGTTGCGTGCCCGCGACCAGTGACGGGTCCGACGCTTGCGTCATCTGCCGAGCAATGATGTTTTGCGCTGTCCGCAGAGCGGTCCAGTGGTCGTACGCCAGCCAGAGCGGCATCCGGATATGGAAAATCTCGAGCAATTCAATAAAGTGGTTAGACCAGCCCGAAGAAACCGTGCTGGCGCCCATTGCGTATTCGAGGGTCAGATCCCAGCCGATGATCCAGGCGAACAACTCCCCCAGCGTGGCATACGCATACGTGTAGGCGCTGCCGGCCAAGGGGATCATGGCGGCGAATTCGGCGTAACACAATCCAGCGAAGGCGCAACCCAATCCTGAGAGCACAAACGAGAGCATGAGTCCGGGTCCGGCGTAATGTGCGCCTAAACCAGACAAAACGAAAATGCCCGCACCGATGATCGCTCCCACGCCAAGTGCGGTGAGCTGGAAGACGCCGAGGGTGCGCTTCAGGCTGTGTTTGCCGGTGTCCTCCGCTTCTTTCAGAAGCAGGCTTAGCGGCTTTCTTGCCAGAATGTTGGCCATGCCTTGTAGGTTCTCCTTTTTAGGCGCGAGCTGTGGCGGTGGTCCGGCGCGACCACAGAAAATACACCGGAATGCCACACAGCACGATAATCAAGCCCGGCCACGTGTACTGAGGTTTATATCGCAAAAGCACAATATCGATAAATAGCGCCATCACAATGTAGATGGTCGGCAACACCGGATACCCAATCGCGCGATAAGGACGCGTCGCGTTCGGCTGCGTCTGTCGCAGTACGAACAGGCCAATGATCGTCAATATATAGAACACCAGCACCGCGAAAATGATGTAATCCAGCAGCTGCCCATACGTTCCCGAGATGCACAAAATGCACGTCCAGACACACTGCACGGCCAGCGACCATGTCGGCGTTTTGTACCCGGGATGCAGATTGCCGGCCCTCTTGAAGAACAGGCCATCCTTGGCCATCGCGTAATATACGCGCGCACCCGCCAGAATCAGCCCGTTGGCGCAACCAAACGACGAGATCAGGATCGCCACCGCCATCATCGTTGCGCCGGCGGCAAACTTTACCTGCATCACCGCCGTCGCCACGCGATCTTCCGTCGCGTACTGAATTCCACGCGCGAACACGCTCGTCCCATGTGGATCGCCCACCAGCGGCAGCACGCTCAGGTAAATGAAGTTCGCCGCCACGTACAGCGCGATCACCGTTCCCGTCCCCAGCGCCAGCGAAAGCGGCAAGTTGCGGCTCGGATTCTTCACTTCGCCCGCGGTGAAGGTCACGTTGTTCCACGCATCGGCCGAGAACAACGATCCAACCTGAGATACGGCGACGATCACGAAAACACCCAGCAGTCCCGTCAATCCAACCGATGGGAAACTCGCGCCCGGTCCCGCGTTCGCCCAGAAATGATGGAAGTTGGCGGCCACCGCCTCCGGATTGCGCGCCACGAAGAACCCCAGCAGCACCAGTCCCAGTAACGCCGCGACCTTCGCGATCGTAAAGATGTTCTGCACCATCGCACCGGTCTTCACACCGAACACGTTGACGATCGTGAGAAAAATGATCATCACGATCCCGACCAGGTTCTGCGTGTTCAGGCCCACGTCCATGTTGCCCAGCACCATCGGACCAACGTGAATCGGCGGCACCTTCCACAGGTGCAGGATCCAGTTCGACGATGAGATCGATGGAAAGATCACCCCGAGAAATTTGCCGAATGCCACGCCGACCGCGGCAATCGTTCCCGTCTGGATCACCATGAACAACGTCCAGCCGTACAGAAATCCCCACAGCGGCCCGAGCGATTCGCGCAGGTAAACGTACTGTCCGCCCGCGCGTGGCATCATCGCTGCCAGCTCGCCATACGAGAGCGCGGCGGTGATCGTCATGAATCCCGTGACCAGCCAGGCGATGATCAGCAGCGCCGGAGAAGCCGTCTGGCGAGCGATATCGGCCGACACAATAAAAATGCCGGAGCCGATCATCGACCCCATGACGAGCGTGGTGGCGCTGGTGAGGCCGAGGCCTTTGACCAGTTCCTGGTCTTGCGAAACTGGCAATGGATGGGCGGAGACGAGCGGTTGCGTTTCAGTGCTCAAAGTTTTGTGTCATGTCGAACCCGGTTTTCGGGTGAGACATCCCTACGTCTGCGAAAGACTTTACATCAATCTCTCGTGAAATTGCTTAAGGGATTTCACGGGATCGGGCAAAAGAGCCGAAATCAGGGCCAAACTGTCGGCCCCGGCTTCGATGACCGAACGGACATGCTCCGCGGTGATGCCGCCGATCGCCACCAGCGGCCTCGCCGTCAGCGAGCGCGCCAGCCGCACGCCTTCTAATCCGACAACCGGATCGGGATTCGCCTTGCTCACGGTCGCAAACACTGGACCGATCGCGATGTAGTCGGGATTCGCTCGATCCGCTTCCCTCACCTGCTCAGGATTGTGCGTCGAAGTTCCGACAATCAGATTGGGCCCGACGATCCGTCGCACCGCCTCGACGCTCAGATCGTCCTGTCCCACATGAACCCCGTCAAAATCTGCCGCCAGCGCCAGGTCCGCACGATCGTTCATGATCAGTCTGATTTTTCTTTCTCCGCTTTTCATATTCGCAAGTCGCCGTAGCTCGCGCGCCTGCGAAAGCATCTCGCGCGACGATCCAGTCTTGTTCCGATATTGCAGGATCGTACAGCCAAACTCGACGAGAGCGCGAACAACGGTGAAGAGCGCTGCGTCATCGCGGAAGCATGAGGTATCGAGGATGGGATAGAGATGAGGGAGGCGGAAGTCGGGCACGGAAAGATGCTAACAAAATGGCTCATGTCGCCCGTGCCATACGTTGACTTTGCCCGTTAGAAGGCCCACACTGTTTGTGAGAAAGAGCCCGGCGGGGTGAGACCGCCGAGCTACCGGCTACTTCATCAGCAGCCGGATTAGGACCGAGATCGCCGCGCCATCTTCCAATCGAGGAAGATAGTGACGCGAACTAGAACTCTCGATCCCGAGAGCATGTTCATAGCTCACCTCCTGTTGTCCGGCCCGTAGGTCGTCGTAGCGACTTACGGGCCTTTGATTTTCCGGTGGTCTCCCACCGGAATCTTCGGCGACCCCAGTCGCTTGTCACACCAACAGCAGGTCCTTTCATCCTAAGAAGCTGCGCGTACATCACCTAACGTTTTTCGCCACCGGGAGCAGGAATTCGTTCGCGAAAAATCCCATTCTGGGAAGAGTTTCGCGCCCAACAGCGTTGTAACGTCGAAGTTAGGAGGGCTTTTCCGGAGTCCGCTTTGCTCCCGTCACTCCCACGGCGATCATCGCCTGCGCCGCATAATACGTCACCCACACCAGCCACCACGATCCGCGAAACGGATGCCCGAAGATACTCATCGCCAGCATCGTGTCCGATACCACGAACGACAAAGCGCCGACGGCGACCATCGCCGGAAAAACCGATAACTGGGCGGCGATCGCCATCGTGCTCAGCACGACGGAATAAACCACCACCGGAACCTCCATCTCGCCCAGGCTCGGCCACAACACCCGGAGACTTATCAGCGCCACCGCTAGCACCGCAACGCAGGCAGTCTTACGCGCGACGCTCACCGTGGTCGTTCGCTGTCGCACGAACATCGCCACGTAGAACAAATGTGCGACCAGAAACGAAATCAATCCGCATAGAAACAACTGTTTCGGACCAAGCGGCCCAAGCCGTTGGATATCGAGCAGAAAATCCCCGCACGCCGAAAATCCAAGCGCCGCGATCAACAACTTTCGGCGCGGAGTCGCAACCGCGGCCATCACCGCCAGCAGGCCGGTTGCTGCGACCTCGAAGATCACGGCATAGCGAGCGTCCAGCAACGGCGGCGCCGCCGCATAGAACAAGAAGAGCGCCGAACAACCGGCACTCGCGATCAGTAGCCTTCTCATGGAGTCGTGAAACAGTCTATTTCGTCGGGCCGGTCCCCAGCAGTCTTTCCATGAACTTCGTGTCGAAGTCGCCGGCACGGAAGTCGGCATCGCGTAGAATTCGCCGGTGCAGCGGAATCGTCGTATAAATTCCCTCGATGATGAACATGTCGAGCGCGCGCGTCATGCGGGCAATCGCCTCCGTCCGGTCTTTTCCTCGCACCACCAGCTTGGCGATCATCGAATCGTAGTACGGCGGAATCACGCCTTCCGCATACGCTGCCGTGTCGATGCGCACGCCCGTTCCTCCCGGCGGATGGAACGTCGTGATCTTGCCTGCCGACGGCGTGAATTTCTCCGGGTGCTCGGCATTGATGCGGCATTCGATCGCATGTCCGCGATGGGTAATCGGCCCTTGCAGCACGCGGTCCATTTTCTCGCCCAGCGCGATCATGATCTGCGACTTCACCAGATCGACATCCGTCACCATCTCCGTTACCGGATGCTCCACCTGGATGCGCGTGTTCATCTCGATAAAGTACAGCTTGCCGTCCTCATCCATGAGGAACTCAATCGTGCCCGCATTGTGGTAGCCGATCTTCGACAGCGTTCGCTCCAGCATGCTGCCGATATCTTTGCGTAACTCCGGCGTTACCTTCACCGACGGCGATTCTTCCAGCAGCTTCTGATGTCGCCGCTGGATCGAGCACTCGCGCTCACCCAGCGACCGGACGTTGCCGTGCTCATCGGCCAGGATCTGGAACTCGATGTGCCTTGGCCGTTCGATGAACTTCTCCATGTACATGTCGCCGTTGCCGAACGCCGCCGCGGCCTCGCTCGACGCCGCATGGAACGATGTGGCCAGCTCTTCTTCGCCGCGAATCACCCTCATGCCGCGCCCGCCACCGCCATGAGCGGCTTTCACGATCACCGGAAAACCCACCGACCTCGCATACTCCAGCGCTTCGTCCGCCGAGCCGAGTACGCCTTCCGATCCCGGCAGAATCGGCACGCCTTCTTTCTTCATCGCCGCGCGAGCTTTTTCCTTTTCGCCCATCAGGCGCATGACATCGGGTGTCGGCCCGATAAACTTCATGCCGCAGGTTTCCACCACCTCGGCGAAATTCGCGTTCTCGCTCAGCAGCCCGTAGCCCGGATGGATCGCATCGACGTTGGCGATCTCGGCGGCGCTGATCACGGCCGGAATATTAAGGTAGCTTTCCTGGACCTTCGGCGGCCCGATGCACACGGCTTCGTCGGCGAAACGCACGTGCAGCGAATTGCGGTCGGCTTCGCTATAGATAGCGACCGTCTTGATGCCCAGTTCTTTGCAGGCGCAAATGACGCGCAGGGCAATTTCGCCGCGATTGGCTATGAGGATTTTCTTAAACACAGTTATCAGTTATCAGTTTTCAGCGAATCAGTTTCTCAGTACATCAGTTGCCAATCCGTCAGCACCTCAAGTGACATGCGAGTGTGCACGTCTGATTTCAAAATTGACAACTGACGACTGATAACTGACAACTGGTTTCTACTGCTTTACTGCAAACAGTTTCTGTCCGTATTCCACCGGCTGGCCGTTCACGACAAACGTTTTCACGATCGTGCCGGCGTGGTCCGATTCAATCTCGTTCATCAACTTCATCGCTTCCACGATGCACAACACCTGTCCAATGGAAACTGTGTCGCCGGGCTTGACGAACGGCGGCGCTCCCGGCGACGGCGATTCATAAAAGGTTCCGACGATCGGCGACTTCACAATCTGCCAGCCTGACTCGTCCTCTCCGGCACCACTCGGCTGTGCCGCAGCCGCAGCCTCTGCCGGTGCACTCGGCGGTGCCGCCGGATGCGCCGCTGCAGCCTGCGGAATTGCCACCGGAGCAGCCGCCATCGGCATGGGCGCAGCCACCGCCACCACTTGCGGCGCAGATTGCGCGCCCGCTCGCTTCACCCGAAGTTTCACGTCGCCGCGCTCAAGCTCGAACTCGGCGATGTCTTTGTCGATGAGGAACTCGATTAATTCCCGAATCTCTTTTTGGTTCATGGATGAGTACACTTGCTTCAGCGCCAGTAACCGCTGATCTCCAACTTCCGAAGCAACGCCGAAGCCTCGCTCCGTCTACAGCACGATCAACTCTTTCCCCAGCGGCGTGAGAACCTCGCGTCCCGATTCGGTGACCGCGACCATGTCCTCGATACGGATACCGCCTTTGCCGGCAACATAAATCCCAGGCTCGATGGTCACCACCATGCCCGCTTCCAGCACTTCCTGCTGGTTGCGACCCAGGCGCGGACCTTCGTGAATCTCAAGTCCCACTCCGTGCCCCGTGGAGTGGGTGAAGTAACGGTCAAGCTTGGCGCGGCGAAGAACGTCACGTGTCGCTTTGTCCACTTCGCCCGCCGTAACGCCGGCTTTTACGGCTTCAACCCCTGCCAACTGCGATTCCAGAACCGCTTCGTACCACTTTCGCTCTTCTGACGACGGATTCCCGACGTGCACAGTGCGCGTCTGGTCGGAACAATAACCGCTGAGTATAACACCGTAGTCGAGCACCACGAAGCCGCGCTCGGGAATCACCGACGCCGACGCCACTCCGTGCGGCAGGGCAGAACGCGGTCCCGATGCCACAATCGTCTCGAACGACATCCCCTCAGCGCCCCGGCTGCGAGCAGCGTATTCCAGTTCGGCCGCTACCTCCGACTCGCGCACTCCCGGTCGAATCGCTTTCAACACCACATCGAAGAGTTCGGCTCCGAGATTCACCGCGCGGCGGACGGCTTCCAGTTCCGTTGCTTCTTTGATCGTACGCAGAGTTTCGACAACACCACTCGTTTCCCGAAGCTTCGTCTTCGACGGCAGATGTTTCTTGAAACGCGAGCGTTGCGCAACCGTCATGTGATCGGCTTCGATACCCACGTTTTCGAGCTTGAGCCGATCGATGTGCTGCGCAATCGCATCGAGCGCTGGGCCTTTGCTGATCACGATCCTCGCGCCTTGAACCTGTTCGTGCGCCTGCTCCGTGTAACGGCCGTCGGTGATGAAGATCGGCTTCTTCGGACCGACAAGTAAAATGCCGGCGCTGCCGGTGAATCCGCAAAGGTAGCGAACGTTTGGGAGATGCGTGACGAGAAGCGCGTCGAGGCGGCCATCGGCAAGTTCAGCGCGAAGTCTGCGCTGCCGGACGAGATGATCCATCCTTCGATTCTAACAACCGCCCAAAACAATCAGGCGAGCTGGATACCTGAATAGCTGGATATTTCAGAAATGATCCCAAGGCTTCGTTGGCCGTCGACTCCGCCCGCAACCCAATCGCCGCGAAGCGAGGATGAAACAACTTCTAGCCCAACGCGTAAGCGTTGGGTATCGGATCAAAAACATCTTTCCCAAGGCGCAACGCAGCCCGAGTGTGGAACAGGCGTTCTTGCCTGTCGGGAGCAAGTGTGGGACCGAGCGCCCCGTCCGGTCAGGAGGACCGCAGCTCCGCGGCTTAGCGACCTTTGATCCTTCGCGATCCCCGCATGGAACCGTCCACCGTCCACTCCCACCCACTATCCACCAACCACTCCCCACTGACTTCTTCCCGATACGGGAAAAACTTGTCAAGCACCCCAAACCTCGATTTTCCCCCTAACCTACTCGTTACAAACGAAATATAAATTTCTTCGATTTGGCACTCGACCCCCCTGCAATTCACTACCATTAAAAATAGAGAGGGAATTAGGCAAGATTTCCGCGCGGCTCTCTTGCCTTTAGGAACTTTCTCGGGCGCAATCGACCCAAAAACTCGAAGCGCGTCAA